>Ga0315322_10000481_pt1 | contig 29782 bp, 16 predicted proteins | sample M110021515metaG_FD_203461 | JGI IMG/M metagenome (GOLD analysis project Ga0315322, IMG submission 203461) | Ammonia-oxidizing marine archaeal communities from Monterey Bay, California, United States - M1 100m 21515 | ecosystem: Environmental > Aquatic > Marine > Intertidal zone | place: USA...
TATGGGAACGTTACTGTCAGCGACTCGTCCAATTAGCAGCATCTAAGTTGCGTGGAGCGCCGCGTCGCGTTGCTGATGAAGAAGACATGATCTTGGCAGCGTTTGACAGCCTTTGCCGAGGCGTTCAAGCGGGCCGTTTTGCGAAACTCAATGATCGTGACGACCTGTGGCAATTGCTGGTGATGATCACGGAACGCAAGATCATCGACGAATACAACCACCAACGGCGACAAAAACGTGGTGGTGGCAATGTTCGTGGCGAATCAGTATTCGTGGGAAGCCATGGTGACGAATCAGGAATGGGCATCGGTGGGATTTCGGAACAAGAACTGTCGCCCGATTCTGCGGTCGCTTCGATCGAAGAGTGCCAGCGTCTCTTGCAACTGTTGCCTGACGATACCCTGCGAAACGTTGCACTGCTAAAACTTGAAGGTTGGAAGAACCGAGAGATCGCTGAAAAACTCAATTGCGTGGAAACGACGGTCGAGCGAAAGTTAAAAGGAATCCGCAGCCTCTGGGAGCGGGAATTGAATTCATGACTGACAAACCCGAAGGAGAAGCAACTCTATTCCTGGCCCTCGAGTCCATCTGCGATGCTTTTGAATCTGCCTTACAGACCGATTCATCACCGCGGATCGAGGACTACCTTGCAAAGGTTGGAAGCCACCAGCAGGAACGACTGCTGCGAGAACTTTGTTTGATCGAGATCCAACACCGCATCGACCGCAAAGAAGAAGTATCGCTGGCAGAGTACGCACAGCGGTTCCCGGCTCATCCGAAGTGCCTGGAAAACCTCGCACAAGAACATCCACGTTGGGATACACAATCAAATCCCCCGGCAAATCCCCCGGCAAATCCCCCGGCAAATCCCCCGGCAAATCCCCCGAATCCTGATGAAACCCTTGTTACGGGGTCAGATCCCAAGTTCACCAGTTCGTCCAACTGGCATGCGCTCGAGACGATGGCTGCGGTGGGTGATTCAACCGATCCAGAAAACCCACCCTCATGTCGGTTTGGTGACTATGAGTTGATCGAAAAAATCGGTCAGGGTGGCATGGGAGTCATTTACAAGGCTCGCCAGCAAAAACTGAATCGCGTCGTGGCCGTGAAGATGATCCGCGCGGGCAAACTCGCGTCACCCTCTGACATTCAGCGGTTCCAATCCGAGGCAGAAGCCATCGGACGACTCGAACATCCCCAGATCGTGCCGATTTACGAAGTCGATCAAGTCGAGGGCATCCATTTCTTTTCGATGGCCTTTATCGATGGAGAGGATCTGGCACAGAAACTGCGACAGGGGCCATTACCCCAGCGTCAGGCAGCTCAGTTGGTAGGCGAAATCGCACTCGCGATTCACTATGCCCATCAACAGGGCATCATTCATCGGGACTTGAAACCTGCGAACATCCTGTTGACTCGAGATGGCCAGATCCGGGTGACGGATTTTGGATTGGCCAAGCTGCAAGATGCTGAACATGGGCAAACCGTGACCGGTGACGTTGTCGGAACGCCAGGATACATGTCACCGGAACAGGCAGCGGGACAGCGTGCATCAGTGGGAACGGCCAGCGACATCTACTCGCTCGGTGCGATCCTCTATAGCTTGCTTACCGGCCGCCCTCCCTTTCAGGCCGCTACGATGGTCGACACGTTGTTGCAAGTCATCAACGACAGTCCGATTTCTCCGCGACAAGTGAACCCTGCCATTGACCGGGATCTGGAAACGATTTGTCTGAAGTGCCTGGAAAAAACAGCCAGCCGGCGCTACCCGACAGCCCAGGACCTGAGTGACGAATTACAACGATTTATCAATGGCCATCCGATCGAGGCAAGACCGGTGGGCGTGCTGTCGCGCGTCTGGAGATGGAGTTGTCGTCGACCGAAACTTGCTGCCGCATGGTCGACAGTGGCCGCCTTGCTGCTGTTTCTCAGCATCGCCGGTCCGCTGGCAGCCATCCATCAGGCACAACTCAAAACCGCCGCTGACCAATCGGCTCAGGATTCCCTGCAATCTGCCGCCAAGTATCGCAAAGAACAAATACGTGCGAACGCGAAAGCCACGGAGGCAGAGCATGCCCTGTACGACACGCGGATGATTCTTGCCCAGTCAGCTCTGGAAAACAACAATCCTGGTTACACACGACAGCTCCTTGCCCTCTACGAGGGTCCGTCAACAGGAAACGATTACCGCGGCTTCGAATGGCATTACCTGAATCAGCAATTGAAAAATGCCATTCGAAGCCGCGAAAATGCGCCTTTTCTAATTTACGATATTGCCATTCGACCGGGGTCGAAGGAATTCGCATCCGTCAATTCGACCAGAGTTCTCGAGATCTGGAATCCACTGACGTGCGAAGTGAACCGCGAGGTGTCGCTGCAGGAATACGGTATGGCCCCGCAACATAATGCCACCCATCCTAACTTGGACTACAGTGACGATGGCCAATTAATGGTCATTGGTTCCAACGATGGCGAAATTCGATTCTTAGACGCCGAAACGCTCAAGCTGAAAAAACAATTCACAGTCGGTTCAAAAGATATCATGGATATCGATTTCTTGCCCGGCAAGATTTGTATCGTGCAGAATAGCGAGGGCGGTATCTTTTCCGTCCAAATCGAAACAGGTGATGTCACGTTGATCCAGCAACCCACCACAAGACGTGACGCCTATCGGGACGGACAACCTGTCTTCCGCGCTAGAAGCTTTGCCTGCAGCAGTGACGGCAAGTATCTTGCATTCAATGTCTCTCCGCAAGACATCGCTGTTTGGGACATAAGACAAGGCAAGCGAAAATATCTGATCAAAGGAGCATTCGTTCCCCGCGGCGGGACAGGTTCGTTGGCATTATCAAGCAATGGTGGGATGCTCGCACACGGCGACAGCCGAGGTGAGATAAGTGTCTGGCGCACATCAACCGGGGTATCCATCTACAGGCATCATGATCACTCTGATCCTATTCGGCAGGTAATCTTTACGCCCGACGGTCGCAGCATCGTTTCGTTGTCGGACAATACCTCGGTTACGGTAAATCAACTGGGTGCCAAAGTTCCACGAGTTTTTCACGATCATCTAGCATATGTTCGTTGCCTTGCTGTTGCCCCGAACAACAAGTTTATTGCCACCGCAGACCAAACCGGAAATCTAAAAGTTTTTTCATTGACTGAATCCATCCCCCATCGGACACATCAGATAAACGGGAAAAGTGCATTCAGTTTTCATCCATTAAAAAAAAGCTACGCGATACGGAATTCCAACAACGATGTCGAAATCTGGGAACTTGACGCCAAGCAACCGACACAAACGCTAAGCGGCCATGAAAATGGCGTCTGTTGTCTAGCGTTCCATCCGGAAGGCAAAGAACTTGCAGCTGGATTGGACAATGGCACGATTTACACATGGAATCTGAACACGAGTGATTATCGACGTTCGTGGCAAGGCCACGAGTCAGCGGTCTTATCCCTCGCTTATTCTCGCGATGGAAAGCGTCTTGCGTCCTCCGCTGGTGTTCTGGCCTATAAAGCCAACGCTGCCACGACACTTGAGTCCACCACCTCCGACAACCAACTCAAGATATGGAATACTGACAACGGCCAAATCGTTCGATCGCTCCCATTCACTCATGCTTCGCACCGTCTTAGTTGGAACGATGATGGTACTCGCGTTGTCTTGGGAACCGCGCATCAACAGAAGGCTTCGAGATGGCTTGGCAACCAGAGTCTGGTGATTGATGTGAATTCTGGAAAAACACTGCTCAAGCTACCGGGCGAATCAGGAGTTTACACACCAGATGGAAAACACCTTCTCTATGTCTTGGGTGCAGGCGAGGTGGAGGAACAAAGGCTATCCCGCAAAATCATCATTATTTGTGATGCGTTAACCGGCAAAGAAATCAGACGATTGACCGGCCATATTGATCGAATCCTAGACGTGATCATCACCGCAGACAGCAAACGGGTCATATCCGTTGACCGAAAAGCAATTGCCGTTTGGAACATCAATACTGGAATGCAACTAATGACCCTACCTTGCCCTGAGGTGAATCAACTATTGGGCAAATTGGCTACCGGTCCCGATGGCAGAAGCTTGGCATACCAAGGGTACTACGGCACCACGGTGTGGTCGACCGGCAAGATTACCGAGCCATCGCAAGAGGAGGAAAGTCGTTGACTGACAAACCCGACGGTGAAGCAACGTTATTACTGCTGCTCGAGTCCATTTGCGATAATTTTAAATCTGCCTTGCAGACTGATTCATCACCGCGAATCGAGGACTACCTTACAAAGGTCGGTGAGAATCAGCAGGAACGACTGCTGCGGGAACTTTGTTTGATCGAGATCCAACATCGCATCGACCGCAAAGAAGAAGTATCTCTGACAGAGTACGCACAACGGTTTCCGGCTCATCGGGAGTGTCTGGAAAGCCTCGCAAAAGAACATCCGCGTTGGGGTATACAATCAAACCCGCCGGATATTGGTGAGACCCTTGTCACGAATCCACTCCCTGAGTTCACCAGTTCGTCCAACTGGCATGCGCTCGAGACGATGGCTGCGGTGGGTGATTCAACCGATCCAGAAAACCCACCCTCATGTCGGTTTGGTGACTATGAGTTGATCGAAAAAATCGGTCAGGGTGGCATGGGAGTCATTTACAAGGCTCGCCAGCAAAAACTGAATCGCGTCGTGGCCGTGAAGATGATCCGCGCGGGCAAACTCGCGTCACCCTCTGACATTCAGCGGTTCCAATCCGAGGCAGAAGCCATCGGACGACTCGAACATCCCCAGATCGTGCCGATTTACGAAGTCGATCAAGTCGAGGGCATCCATTTCTTTTCGATGGCCTTTATCGATGGAGAGGATCTGGCACAGAAACTGCGACAGGGGCCATTACCCCAGCGTCAGGCAGCTCAGTTGGTAGGCGAAATCGCACTCGCGATTCACTATGCCCATCAACAGGGCATCATTCATCGGGACTTGAAACCTGCGAACATCCTGTTGACTCGAGATGGCCAGATCCGGGTGACGGATTTTGGATTGGCCAAGCTGCAAGATGCTGAACATGGGCAAACCGTGACCGGTGACGTTGTCGGAACGCCAGGATACATGTCACCGGAACAGGCAGCGGGACAGCGTGCATCAGTGGGAACGGCCAGCGACATCTACTCGCTCGGTGCGATCCTCTATAGCTTGCTTACCGGCCGCCCTCCCTTTCAGGCCGCTACGATGGTCGACACGTTGTTGCAAGTCATCAACGACAGTCCGATTTCTCCGCGACAAGTGAACCCTGCCATTGACCGGGATCTGGAAACGATTTGTCTGAAGTGCCTGGAAAAAACAGCCAGCCGGCGCTACCCGACAGCCCAGGACCTGAGTGACGAATTACAACGATTTATCAATGGCCATCCGATCGAGGCAAGACCGGTGGGCGTGCTGTCGCGCGTCTGGAGATGGAGTTGTCGTCGACCGAAACTTGCTGCCGCATGGTCGACAGTGGCCGCCTTGCTGCTGTTTCTCAGCATCGCCGGTCCGCTGGCAGCCATCCATCAGGCACAACTCAAAACCGCCGCTGACCAATCGGCTCAGGATTCCCTGCAATCTGCCGCCAAGTATCGCAAAGAACAAATACGTGCGAACGCGAAAGCCACGGAGGCAGAGCATGCCCTGTACGACACGCGGATCCTTCTCGCACAGTCGGCACTGGAAAACAACAATCCTGTTTACACACGACAACTCCTTGACTTCTATCAGGATCCGTCAACAGGAAACAATTATCGCGGTTTCGAATGGCATTACCTGAATCAGCAATTGCACCAGGAAATATGCAGCATCGACGCACACCCAAGATTTTACATTCATGATGTGGCCATTCCACCTCAAACCACGCCCTTCGAATTCGCAACTCTCGGTGGAGATGGATTTCTTCGGATCTGGCAGGTCGATGGCACCATGAAACGGGAGGTGTCTCTGGGACCCCATCATGGGTACTGCATGGATTACAACGACGACGGACGGTTAATTGTCGTTGGCTCCAAGTCTGGTCAGATTGGATTTTTCGACGCAAAAACGCTCAAGCTGGAAAAGCAAGTCAATACGGGTTCAGATGCGATCGTCATGATCGACCTATTGCCTGGTGGCAAGAGGTGTATCGTGAGTAACGATCTGGGTGCCGTCCTATCGGTCCAAGTCGATACCGGGGACGTCACGGTAATTCGGCAGGCGAGTTCTGATCGCTGGCCTGAGAATGGACGCTTCGCCTGCAGCATTGATGGTAAGTATCTTGCTTTCATCGATGCCCAGCGGAAGGTCGCCTTTTTGGACTTGGAACAAGGCAAACTGCAGCACGTGACTGTTTCAACTTTGTCACGTCGAGGTGGTTGCTCGGCGTTGGCTTTATCAAGGGAAGGCAGACTCCTGGTGCACGGTGACCGCCGAGGTGAGATCAGTGTCTGTCAGCCATCAGAAGAGGCTTCCTACTTCAGGCATCATGATCACTCCGCAGCTATTGAGCAGATGACAATCACTCCCGACAATCGCTTCATTGTCTCAGCAGGGCGGGACCGGGCAATTCGAATGACTTCTGTTTATGATCAAGAAAGAAAGAGAGTTCTCTACGGGCATGAAGATTGGGTGACCTGCCTTGCTGTAGCACCCAACAACGAGTTTCTTGTCAGTGCGGATAACGCGGGAAAAGTGAAGGTCTTTTCATTGACGGACAAAGGTAATCCTTGGACACATCACGGTCAGGAAGGAGGTGGAATAGCTTTTCATCCACGGGAATCCCGCTACGTGTTGGCAAAAACCAACGCTACTCTCGAGATATGGGACCATGGTGCGATCAAACCAACCCGAATTTTATCCGGCCATGGAAAGGCGGTTGGTTCAGAAGTGGAGGGACGATCCGTTAAATGGCTAACGTTTCATCCACAGGGTAAACAGCTGGCAACTGGATTAGATGATGGCACCATTTGCACTTGGAATCCTGATACAGGAGAGTATCTAAGTTCATGGAAAGGCCACGATTCACCGATCCTATCCCTTGCCTATTCTCCCGATGGAACAAGACTTGCATCCATCTCCAATGAGAACAAAATACTCAAAATATGGAATACCAAGACTGCCGAACTCGTTCGATCGATCCCATTGGTAACGTTTAGCTTCAGGCTGAGTTGGAATAAGAATGCAACTCGCATTGTCTCGGGAACCTCGGATTTCCAGAGCATCGTGATTGATATAACTTCCGGAAAGACCATCCTGGTGTTGCCGGGCGAACGAGGAATCTACACGCCGGACGGAAAACACATTCTCTATATAGAGAAGAATAAAAAAAGCAAACGCGATACCATCATTGCTTGTGATGCGTTAACCGGCAAGGAAACCGGGCGGCTACAGGGCCACGTTGCTAGAATCGCAGACGTGACCATCACCGCAGACAGCCAACGAGTCATTTCGCTTGACTATGAAGGAATCATTACCATCTGGAACATGAACACCGGGGTACAGCTTTTGAACCTACCTGCCCCGGAAGGTTTTTATGGCGGCCGGTTGTTTATCGGATCGCATGGCAGAACCCTAGCTTACCACGGTGTCAGCACCACAGTCTGGTCCACGGGCAAAATTACCGAGCCATCGCAAGACGAGGTAAGTCATTGATCCAAAGGAACGTTGCTTCCAAAGGAACGTTGCTTCCAAAGGAACGTTGCTTCCAAAGGAACGTTGCTGACAGCGTCTACGGACAGCTTTGGGCCTGACAGGCTCCTTCCTCGCGGATTGTCTTGCTTTACTGTTCCGCTACCTCCCTTTTCGTGACCAGTCTTTCCGCTGCCTGTATTCAACTCCATCGGGCAGTCACTTGCTAGCTATTGGCCATCTCTGGGCTCACTTGGTCGGATTACTCATGCAGTCTCGGTCCCATCGGCTCTGTGGACACTCAACGACGGCGGGAAACTGATCTGGCAGGAAGTAGACGAGTTTCGCTAGTCTCCGCAGCTATGGGTCGAGTCTCCCACTGAAACAAGTGGATCTTTTGGCCCGATCATGAATTACTTGCAATAAATATGATGGACCTGATCACTTCAGGTCCGGTCATGGAGGACAGTCGTGCAGACTTTGAAAACCGCCGCAATTGTTGTGTTGATGATGGCTGTAATTTATGGAGCTTATGTCTCCATGACCAAGCCGCCAGAAGCTCTCCCAGAAGACGTACAAGGCCTGCTTGCCGTTGATGAAGGGCTCGAAATGTCATTCGATTCCAACTTGGGTTTACCTGAATCTCTCGGTGGGAGCAGCAATCCGGGAGACGACATCGGCGCACCTCTGGTTAACTCAGAGGCTCAGCAATCTGTCGATGCCCAACTGTTGGGCAGTCGCAGCAGTGTGGACACCCGTAACGACTCTTTATCAGTCGCTGCAGCACCAGTCGCTGCAGCACCAGTCGCTGCAGCACTGGGACCAGCGGAAGCCCCCCCAGGTCAACCGAGTGGCCCTGTTCCTTTGGCGGAAGTTGACAACACCTTGCCACCAGAAGCATCGTCAGCCACACAAGCTGACATCGCCAATGCCTACACGAATGATCGCTACCCCAAGACCGCTGATAATTTTGCGTTGCCAAATCCGGACAACATCAACCCGAACTTCGAGCCCAGTGGTGTTGCCTTGCCGGACGCCAATCGGGTTCAAACTGGCGTAGTGGCAACTGCCAGTGCCGAGGGTATTGACCCTAACGGTTCGGAAATAGCTACCGCCACAGCAGTGATTGCTCCGAATATTGGGCTGGCTAATGCGATTCGAACAGCAGACATGCAGTTTCGACAGGACAAACGCAAAAATGCGTTGGCAACATTGAGCATCTTTTACAACACGCCCAACATTTCCGGGGAACAACGCAGTGAAATGCTGGCCCGGCTAGATCCATTGGCTCGGGAAGTGATTTACTCAAAGCGACATTTGCTTGAACAGCCTCACCGCATGAATCGCAATGAAACCTTGCAGGACGTTGCACTCGCATACGACGTGCCATGGCAACTACTCGCGAACATCAATGGCATCGAAGACCCCCTGACCATTCTTCCTGGCACAGAATTGAAAGTCGTCCGCGGTCCCTTTCGGGCTGAGATCAATCTGACTTTCAAGGAACTGACCCTTTTCATGGGCGATTATTACGCAGGTCGCTTCCCCATTGCCGTGGGGAACGATCCGATCGCGGTCGAGGGTTCGTACACCATTCAGGACAAGCAGACGGGAAAAACGTTCTACAACCGCAGTGGAAGCCCCGTTGCACCGGGTAGTCCAGCAAATCCTTATGGAAATTTCTGGATGGACCTGGGGAACCAACTCAGCATTCACGGTAGCCCAAATCCGACCCGACCGACTGAAAACGGGTGCATCAGCTTGGCGGAAGACATCGCCGATGACCTGTACGGCATTCTGTCGCAGGGTTCATCTGTGACCATTCGTCGGTAAAACTGTGGGGAGCGACAACCTACCTCTCTCCCCTTTATCTGACGAAGAGACCCCCAAGATGTCATACGACCGTGATGCGTTGCTGGAATTGATCCGAACCGAGTCACTGCAGCGAGGTGAATTTACCCTCGCCAGTGGAAAAAAGGCTTCGTATTACCTCGATTGCCGAAATATCACGCTGCATCCCAAGGGGGCCAATGTGATTGCCGAGGGCATGTTGGACGTGATGCGTTCGACGGGAACCCTGCCTGAAGCAGTGGGTGGAATGGCAATCGGGGCCGACCCCATCACAGCTTCCATCATCACGCTTGCAGGTCAACAGGATCTGCCACTGAAAGGGTTCATGGTCCGAAAGGAACCCAAGGACCACGGAACGGGCAAGCAAGTAGAAGGTCCTGTGAAAGCAGGCCAGCGAGTTGTCATCGTAGAAGATGTCATCACAAGTGGCGGCAGTGCGTTGAAAGCCGTCGATGCGGCTCGGGAATACGGGCTCGTCGTTGAAAAGGTCATTGCGATCATTGATCGATTGGCTGGTGGCGAAGAAGCATTCAAGGCCAAGGGACTTGAACTGCACACACTGACAACGATCCGGGATTTCGGAATCGAGCCCGAGTAAAACAATCGCCGATCAATCCAAGGCAGGACGCCAGCTGAACAATCGTCATGGAAACGACACTTCACCAGCAGCTGAAACGCTGCTATGCGCAGGATGAGGACAGCACCGAAGTTGTGCTGGGCCAGTATCGTATTGATGCCATACGTGATGATGAACTGATCGAAGTACAGTGTGCATCACTATCGGCAATCCGTGACAAATGCCGTAATCTGCTGAAGCGACATCAACTGCGTGTTGTCAAACCAGTGGTGATGCGCACACGAATCGCCAAAGCAAAAAAGATCGGCGGGCCGGTCACCTCACGCAGGCTGAGCCCCAAACGTGGAAATCTGCTGGAACTTTTTGATGAGCTGATCTACTTCACCCGTGTATTCCCGCATCCAAATCTGGTCATCGAAGTTCCACTGATCGAAATCGAGCAATTGCGTCTTCCTGGTAAAAAACGGAAGCGACGTTGGCACAAAGATTTCAAAGTGGGAGACGTACGGCTGGAAACCATTCAACGTTCTCTTGAGCTACGCACTCCCGCAGATCTTCTGGCACTTCTCAACATGCCACCAACCGTTGAAAACTTCAATACTGCGGATCTTGCCACAATCATTGATCGCCCTCGATGGCACGCCCAACAGATTGCCTATGTGCTTCGAAAAACCGGAGCAATCGATTCCAAAGGACGCGATCGTAGCGGCATCATCTACCAGCGGGCAGCATGACTGAAAAATCCGCCTGCAGTATTTAAGTCACCGTTGTGAGTGGCCAACGACTTGCAATCAGATCAGAACTTGTGCACGTGATAATTGTGGCATCACAACGATCACCGTGAAACCATGCCCGGGAGCAATCACATGCCAGGCACCTCCCACCTGCTGCAGCAGAAAATCACTTTCCGCCAACCCAAGATTACTCAGATCAAGTGTATCGTCCTCAGCAAAACCAAACGTACTCGACGTTGACTGACAACAAACTAAATCGATCACAGCGAACGCAGGCCATAACACTGCGTTCGCCACGACTACAAAGTCGACAGAAACCATGTCTCACAGAATACAACCCAACGGGATTCAGCACACTGCGACCGACATGATCAAGTCGTCTTCAAATCAAAGTTCGTTGGTTCAAGAGGTCCGCCAGTATTGACCTGATAGCCAATATTCACGCTTCCTCCAGGTGCAACCGAACCATTCCACGACAAGGGACGAAGGCGGTAACGGGTGCCTTCATGACTCACAATTTCGGCACCCCAGATGCTCGCGATCTCGTGAGGTGAATCAAACTCGAGTTCCCAGTCAGTCCACGACTGCTCGCCATTGTTGGTGATAACAATGGATGCAACGTACCCCGTTCCCCACTCACTCGATACGCTCCAGGCAACATCACCGGAGGATGATTCCGAATCATTGTTCTGAATCGTACCGATCGCCGTGTCATCGACCAAATTGGCATTTACAACCTGACTCAATGCAACCTCGAAGGTTTCATCAGCTTCAACAGCGGTATCACCTTTGACCAGAACCTCAATCGTTTTCTCCATCTCACCAGGCAGGAAGGTCAATGTTCCCTGAGTGGGCACAAAATCCTCATCAGCATTTGCCGTCACCCCGACGGTTGAGTAGTCCACCGAAGTTTCCTGTCCGACAGGAACCGCCTTGGAAAGTTTGACCGTGAACGAAAGCACTTCGCTGCCCGCGTCTGGTTCAGTCATGGCAGCATCACTGACCGACATTTCAATCGGATCATTATTGGAACCATCGTTTCCTCCGGCGCCCTCCCCGTTGATCACAATGTTACGTGGGCTCGTTACCACGTTCCCCGGATCACCACTGAAGCCAAGAGTCACACTTGCCCCAGGCTCAACTCTTGCATTCCATGACTCATTTTTGACCACGTAGTGTTCACCCGAATGATTCACCAACTTCGAGCTCCAAAACTGTGTCAGGTTGTGTTCCCAATCGAACTCTACCTCCCAGCCGTCCCAAGCTTGATCAGTAAGATTTGTCAGTTTCAGTTCACCAGTAAATCCAGAACCCCAATCATTGACAGTTCGATATTCTGCGGAACTGTTAGAGGACGTGGAATCATCATTCTGGATTGTCACTGTCGCAACGCCATTAGCAATCTCGGCACCCTGCGGTGCCGAGAGTTCTACCGTTAACGTCTCGTTCGTCTCAACATCGAGATCACCACTAACATTGAGGGCAAGCACCGCAGACAGACTGCCAGCGGGAATGGTCACCGTTCCCATTTTGCTCTCGTAGTCGGAACCAGCCACCGCTGACCCATCCTGAGTGGTGTAATTCACCGTAACATCTTCGCTGGCTACTTTCGAAAGTGAAACAACGACATTGGCAACGGACACGCCGGAGTCGCCTTCATCGAGACCGACATCGGAGATGGAAAGCGTCGGTGCTGATTGCCCCACATCGGCCGCGACTCCATTGACATAAACATTGGATGGAATGGTCGTGACGTTGCCTGGGCTTCCGCCAAAACCGATAACCACACTCTGCCCGGGGCCAACGGCACCATTCCAGAATTCGTTATCGATCACGAAACTGCCGCCTGCATTCTCAATCAGAATAGCATTCCAGACCTGGCTGATTTCATGAGTCCAATCAAATTCCAGTCGCCACCCTGACCATGCTTCATCTCCACGATTGGTCAAAGTGATTTCACCATTGAACCCACTCCCCCAATCGTCCGTTGTCCGATAGGAGAACCCGGCAGGAACCACCGTCTGATCATTGTCCACGATCGAGCCCTCGGCGATCGAATCAGCGAGGGTCGCATTGACTGCGTTACTCAAATTGACTTGAAACGACTCCTTACCTTCCTCAAGAAGGTCACCGTTGACGACAACCGAGATGGACTGTTGCGTTTGTCCCGCTGGGATAGTCAACGAACCCCCGGCATTGACGTAATCATCCGGTGCAACTGCCGATCCCGATGTTGTGGCGTAGTCGAATGTAACATCCTCCGATGCTACCTCAGACAGTACTACATTGAAGGACATCGACGTCGTTCCAGTATCTCCTTCGATCACGCTGGCATCACTGACACTCAGCGTCGGCAACGAAGGCTCATTGTTATCATCATCCAGAATGGTGACCATCGCATTTGCATCGCTGAGCGATCCACTGGTCGCGTTTGTCAGATTGACAAAGAACATTTCGTCAGGCTCAACAACCGCATCAGGATTCACATTGACGTGGAAGGTTTTGGTGACCTCGCCAGGCAGAAATTCGAGTGTTCCACTGGTCGCCACATAATCGCTTCCAGCAATCGCTGTTCCATCAGCCGTGGAGTATTCCACCGTGACAGTTCCCATGGCGGCAGCTGACAAACTGACGGTCACGACCGCGACGGTCGATGAATCACCGCTAGCGTCTGCAAAATCAGACTGCACAGGTTCCAGCCCACCCACTTTGTTGTCATGAATGGTTTGCCAGTCATCTTTCAGGATACCACCGGTATCGCCAGAGTTTGGATTCCATGACCAGTAGGTCCAACTGATACCCTGCTGACCTGCCTCAAGGTCGTTATCACCATCGCCATCAAGATCACCTTTGAGGTACTCAACCATGGTGTCAAACCACTGTTGGTCACTGACGGTTTCAAGCTTGCTACCAAACTCACCGAGCAAGACGGGGGCGATCCCATCCCGAAAGAGATAACCCCAATTTTCATTCCAAATTTCCGTCAGGTTATTTGGGTAAGCAGGATCGTTGAAGTGGTCCTGTTGATAGACGCTGGCCGGATAATCGTGAGCAGAATAGACAAGGCGGTTTGCCACATCCAAACGTACCGGTGCGTCACCCGCATTGGATAAATTCCCTCCCCACCAGTAGTAACCCGAGGAAGCTGCTTCGACACCTTCGACAATGATCAACAATTCTGGATTAGCTGCCAGTACAGCATTTCCCGCTCTTTCGGCAGCCAGACGCCAGTCGTTGGCTGAACCGTCACCCCAGGTTGCCCCGCCGTGAGGCTCATTGTGCAAGTCGATTCCTACGACAGATGGATTACTCGCGTACCTCGTTGCCAACTCTGTGAGGTGATCAATCCAGACGGACTCTGGATATTCGGCTGAGTACCAAAGCCCGGATTCGTTAGCGCTGTTTCCTGCATCAGAGCGGTGATGGTCCAAAATCACACGCATCCCCAGTTCGTCAGCCTGCGCGACGATCCGATCCATGATTTCCAGCCCGCTCAAACCCTGCAGATCAGGATTCTTACTGAAGTCAATTCCATTAGGTGTGCTTCCAGAGTCGAAAAGCTCGTCACTGTATGGCATGCGAATGGTATTGAAACCTTCCGCCTTCATCTGATCCATCATTTCGACATAACCTCGGCTCCACAGACCATGCGGAGCAAAGTTGGTCGTCTCGAAACCAAACCAATTCACACCTGCAAGACGAACAGATTGGCCTGATTCATCAACGATCTGATTTCCCAGAGTTGAAAGTGCGCCGCTGGAAACGCTACCGGGTGTTCCTTCGGTAACCACGACATCAGCCACTGAAATTGATGGCATCATGCCGTCCATTCCACCACCATGATCATGGTTTCCGTGATCATGGGAGTTCCCGCTGCCGGGACGTGTCTGATTTCCATCAGTCGTCTGGCCTGGAGGCGCTGCAGGAGTCAGCAACTCTGCTCGACTAACCAATGTTAATTCTTCGACAGTGAAGCCAAAGTGCAGCTCCAATTGATCTTCAACAATTTGGTCATGGTGAAATTCAATGTTGGCCGGCACCAGGTCACTCTTTGAAATCCCAGCCAATAGCACACTCTGGTTCGTAGGTTGAACCGAGATCAGCAACCCTTCTGATGTATCCTCCACACTCAGGCGTTCACGTGTTCCGAAATAGAGGAAACTGAGCTTCGTCGTTTCTGGATCAAAATCATCAACTCGTTCCTGAACACCATACTCGTGTGAACGGACATAGACGGTATCAGACTCTCGAGGGCCGACCCCCTGTTCCCACGACACGACGCCACCGATGTCCTGCCGCAAATGCTCGTTACCGACCACACCATAATTCGCGATGCTCAAATCGGTATAAGTACGATCCTTGACAACCTGATATTCAGGAGACCATGCCCAAGGATTGACGATTGCAATTTCCCCGGTTTCCAATTTTCCCAAGATCAGATTATGAACGGAGATATCGCCAAAATCGAGCCGATCTTCATTCGGATTGAAGTTGACGATATCGGGACCAGCAGGATTGACGGGAAAGACATTCCCCTGCAAATCACCTGTCCCTGAATCATTGCCATCGCCCGTTGGATCGCCACCATCCCCACTGTCACCACCGCCTGTGTCACCACCGCCTGTGTCACCACCGCCAATGGTGAATTGCCCCAACGTTTGAGCAAATTCAAAGGGTTCCTGGGGAACACCGCTACAGTTCAATGCGAGGTGTCCAAACGTTTCACACGGAGCGTCACGATTCGCTGACCATGCTGAAAGAAATCCCATCCCAACTTCGTCTGCAAAGTCCAACAATTTTTCGGCATCTTCTATATAGAACCGTTCTGACATGACATCGTTCTGCCCGATCATTGGAGTGACTCCAACGAGACGCCACAATTCGGCATCGGTCACTTGAACACCTGCCGCGTCGTACGCGCCACGCATCTGATCAAACAGACTTTGAGCTGCTTCAATGGCGTAATCGCCCATCTGCCCATCTGGATTCGGGGCAGCGGAATCACCGTAATCCATGGCCATGATATTGACCCCACCGATATCAACACCGTAACTCAACGCCGACTCAACCACATACAAACCGTCATTGGTCAATCCGCTCGGTAGCACTGGCAAAGTGAACCAGACTTCCAAAGGTCTTCCATCAACAGCCGCCTGATCCTGAAGATTTCGAATTGCTTGCGAGCGACGATCGATCGAAACCTCGTCTGCAACCCATGATCCTTCAACATCAAAATCGATCCAAGTCAGGTCGTACTGATCAACGACTGCCTGATAAGCCTGAGTCAAGTCACCTACATCGGGAATGGCCGCTGCCAAGGGTGTCCCTGCGGCACCTCCAAACGACACGAGAACTTCTCCACCCAAATCCCGTAAAGCATCGATCTGGTCACCGCGGTAGCCAGAGTCCACGCTGTAGTAGCCACCCCAACTGGGCTCACTCGTCGCCGGGTCAGCCACGACAAATGCAAGCGTGACATACTTCACTCCCTCATCTTTGGCGAGTTCCACAAAATCGAATGGTGGCCAAAGTGTCGTATCAACATAGGGAGCAAAAACCTGATCCGGTATATCCGCCCGCATGTCGGAACCATCATCTGAACTACTGGATGCAGCATTGAAGCCTGAAATCAAACCTGAGGATTCCATTCCGCTTGATGCGGACATTGTGATCCGCTGCTCGAGGGATTCAAGTTGCACCCGACGACGCATGCGTCGCATACGACGTGTACGAATGGAACGACGGGAGCCTAGTACTTCGCGAAAGCGAATTTGCATTGTCTTGACCTGTGTAGAGAAGATTGGTTGGTCATGGGCAGCGACCCAAGTGAATAGGCTTTGAGTCTATGACTATTTTTCAAAAACGACAAACTTTTTTCATCGCGGAAGAGACATAGGACGGATCTTGATCACCCTTTGTTCGCCATTTGAACCACATTCAGCAGAGGGGGATCGACGGGAACCATTTGCTACAAAGCGAGGTGGTGAACAGAACGTAACCACATGGAAAAAACAGTGCAAAGTACGGGGAATCATGCAAATCTGACAACTGACAATTGACCAACCGCGACGTCGCTCACCAACCGCGACGTCGCTCACCAACCGTGGATCAGCGCAAAAGAACGAGGACGGAAACCCCAAAGAAAATGTTTTGCGTAAATCCGCAGGCAGCACTACATCTGCATTGTTTGCGCTGCAATGACAGCATGAACCGCCCAAGCAATCAATTCACACCGCACAAATATCGCTACGCAGGAAGAAGCAGGTAACCAAACATCACAAGCAAAACGTCTACGCATCTTCACCATGCAACCCTTGCTTGCTCGGCCGCCCCACCTGCCTATTTGTCCATTTACCCAGACTGCTTGATCACACTCGATCGCTGGCCAGACTTCCGTAACTGACCGCACCGACGGCGATATTAAAGCGACAAGCAAACAGAAACGACTTCCATCCCAACCCACGTGACTACGTGGGTTCGACAGCACGCAACATGCCCTTGGCCTTTGCCCATGTCTCCGCTTCCTCGGCAGCTGGCAGGCTGCGGGCAGTAATACCGCCTCCAACCGGAATTTGCCATTGGCCGTGAGCAGCGGTAATCGTCCGAATCAGAATATTAAAGTCGGCATCGCCGCCACAGCTGATATACCCAATGGACCCGCAGTAAGGGCCTCGCGGGTTTGGTTCCATGCGAGCAATTGTCCGCATCGCTTCAATTTTCGGAGCCCCGGTCACACTACCGCCGGGAAAACAAACTCTCAGCAAATCGACGACGTCTCTTCCGTCTTGCAATTCACCGCTAACGACTGAGACAAGATGCTGAACAAACTCGTATTTTTCCAACTCACAAAGCTGCCGAACGCGAACACTCTCATCACGACAAACTCTGGAAAGATCGTTTCTCATCAAGTCAACAATCATGACGTTCTCTGCGCGATCCTTCTCGCTTTCAGAAAGCTCCTCGGCCAAGGCATCATCAGTCGAGTCATTCCCCGTTCGGGGCACAGTGCCTTTGATGGGTCTGGTTTCGACGACTGAGCCACGCACCTGCAAAAACCCCTCAGGCGAACTGCTCAAAACGGTAAAACCATCACCGCCATAGTAGGCACTGAAAGGCGCGGGGTTACTTTCACGCAGACGCAGATACAGATCGGGCGATGTCGAGTGCTGCTGCACCAATAATCGCTGAGCAAGATTAACCTGAAAAGAATCACCTTTCCGAATCGCCCCAACAACTTCAGCAACACTCTGCTGAAACTGCTCACTTGTGAAGTTGCTAGTCACCAAAGCATGATCAGTCGGGAACTGTTGTTGCAAAGGAAGTGATGTGGAGCGGCCGTCATCTGGCAGTTCGGACTCTGGCAGTTCTCTGCCAAACAATTCGTGTTTCGATGAATGCTGTCCGGTTCGATCTTCTGAAATATTTTCCGTTTCGAAAGTTCCAGACAACCACCGCTGAAAGTAGTCGGCTCTCTCAACAGCAACCGAATATCGTTTGCTCGGATCAGTGGCAGATAGTCCTTGGCTGATCATCCACCCTTTACCGAGCAGATGATCAAACGCAATGTTCCAGTCGTACAACCCCAATGAGATGGCAGGAGTTGGCAGATCATTGCCCTTCGCCATGCCAACCGATTCCAACCAGGTCGCAGCCTCATAACCGATCAAGCCTGCAATCCCACCCTGGAATGCTGGCAGAGCAGGATCATGGTCGTTCGGTAGTGCCTGACACCATTGTGCAAGGACTGGCCATGGGTCGGGGTCACCAGCAAAGGCAACGAGGGATTTAATGGGATCAGCTGTCAGAAAGCTGTATCGTCCTATCGGTTGGCCATGAGGATCACTTGGGCCACGGGATGCGGAATCAAGCCACAGGCAGCCAGGCAATCGGGACAGGCGCGAAAACAACCCTACCAAACAGACATCGTCTGGCAGGGGGCGGACAATCGGCAGGGATTCTTTGGGCTGGTCCATCGACGATACCCGCAGCTTAGCCTTTGGGCATGATTTCTCGTAGTGCCGTTTTGAGTGTCTGCGACAGTTCGTGATCCGAGGTTCTGAGTTCGACAGTCCGCCTATCCGGCTGCGGCTGCAGTCGAATCTCCAACCACAGCGTATTTTGCGGCATTACGCCCTCGACGCGATCAGCCCATTCAATCAGCGTCCATGCCTGCTCTTGATCAAACAATTCTTCAACGCCGAGTTCAAGAAACTCATCTTCATCGACGACCCGGTAGGCGTCCAAATGATGCAGGGTCTGACCATTGCGATGATGCGACTGCAACAAGGTAAAAGTGGGACTGGTTACCTCTGCCCGGTCCATCCCCATGGAACTCGATATCGTCTGCACCAGCGTCGTCTTTCCGGCTCCGAGGGTACCCACCAAACCGATCGTTATCTGACTTGGCAAGCAGTCAACGAGTCGATTTGCAAGATCCTGCAATCCATTCAGGTCCAGCGATTCAATCATGAGCTTCGAATTCATCTCTTCACGCCCAAATGGCAATCACTCAGTCTGGCCTGATTTGAAAGTTGTTCGACGACTGCGGCGGGGCTACCCGTCGACTCCAACACCGAACGTTGACGATCAGCCCAACCATCACCCTGCGTGATTTCCTTGACATACATCAGGTCCGACTCACATCCCAAGTCTTGGGCAACATTTCGCAACCGATCGACGAGATCACAAGCTATTTGAGTGACCGGTTGGACACGATAATCCCGAGCATGAACCAGTTTGGCTGACATGCCATAACGCGCCGCCCGCCACTTGTTCTGCCGAACCATCATGGGATGGCAATCAAATTGATACGTTCCTTCATCGATCTCATCACTTAACTTCTTCACCAGGCACTGAATCAAAGCAGTCAAACCACATACATGATCAAGGTTCCCTGGCATGTCGCAGACACGAACTTCGACCGTACCAAAATTATGATGCGGCCGCACATCCCACCAGATTTCCCGAATGGTGTTAATGAAACCTGTTTCGACCATGTGATTTACAAGCCATACATATTCGCTCCAGTTCCGCATCAACGTGGGCAAACCGGCAGTCGGCAGCCCTTCCATCAATTTCGAGCGATGCGAATGCAGCCCTGTATCTCTTCTCTGCCAATACGGACTGCTGGCGGACAAAGCCAACAGAGTCGGCAGATGCTGCATGATTCGATCACAAATCATGACTGCTTTATCGCCTGTGTCGACGCCCACATGAACATGCAGTCCAAACGTAATCATGCGGCGTGCAAGTTCCTGCAGCAACTGCATGAGGTTGTGATATCTGGGAGTATCGGTCACATGCTGATCCTCCCACAGACCGAAGGGATGAGTCGCCCCCCACCACAACCTCAATCCCTCCGCATCAGCTGCATGCTCAACTTGCCTGAGCTTCCCCGACAAATCATTTCTCGCATCTCCTACGGTGTGACAAACACCACTGATCACTTCTACGCAGCACTGCATCAGCTCATGCTTGACTTCATTCGCCACATTTATAGGCAAACGATCGATCATGCGACTGCAACCACTTTCCAATTGAAAAGTTTCGCCATCAACAATCCCAAGCTCAAGCTCCACACCAATGGTTGGAGATGCGTTGGGTGTGAATTCAAGTTTTGCCATCCCTCTTGCTCCAACAAAGCGTTTATCAATGCGTGCTTGCGGCTTCTATTAAAAAGTTCAACCACTCATTCTACGAAACAAAACCAAGGGGTGCGGCTCGGTGACATGCCAGAGCCCATCAACCTTGGTTGGCAGGGTCAAAATAGTTGATTACCGTGGCAGCAAAAAGCTGGCTTCCGATAGACAGTGCCCGTTCGTCGATATCAAACCCCGCGGTGTGCAGCGGTGCATTACCCACCTGGTCACCGCCAACCCCGAGCCGCAACATCGCTCCAGGTACATGCTCTAGATAATAGGAGAAATCTTCGCTTCCCATACTTGGCTGTTCAATCCACTCAACTGCTCCGGCGCTGAGTGTTTGCCCAACGCTGGCAACCATCAAATCGACCAGTTTTATGTCATTAACGACAGCCGGGGCGGATGCACCAAGTCTCATTTCCAGTTTACAACCCGATTCCCGTTGAATGGCCTCGCAAACATCCTCGAGAGTTTCCAGAGCCACACGCCGACTTTCCTGATCGAGCGACCTCAATGATCCAGCGAGGCTTGCATTGTCCGGAATCACATTCGCACTGTGCCCAGCTTCGATTTGTCCAACCGAGAACACCACCGTCTCGTGTGGGTCCGCAGTACGGCCAATCCTGCGAAATGCTGACTGCACCCAGTGAGTGGCCGCATCAATTGGATCATTTGTCATCTGTGGCCTTGCGCCATGCCCACCTTTCCCATGCACTTGAAGATGGATCGTATCGCACGCTGCGGCCAAGGTTCCTTTACGCAAACCCACACAACCAACCAGCCGCATCGGATCGACATGCAAAGCAAGAATGGCATTGACCCCACGCAAGGCGTGGTGATGGATCATGTGCCTGGCACCCACTGCCAGCTCTTCCGCGGGCTGCAAAATGGCTCGCACAGACACTGGCCACGGCAATTCCCCCGCGGCATCCATGGACGCAAGGACTTGCATTGCTCCGAACACAATGGTGGCATGCACGTCATGCCCGCAAGCGTGCATGACCCCATCGCGACGACTGCGATAATCAACAAGCTTGGAATCTTGGATTGGTAGTGCATCAATGTCGCCACGAATGGCAATGCACGGCCCGCTTGCTAGCTCAGTCGCGGATACGAGATCAGCTGTAAGACCACGTCCCTCACCTGACACATGAGTGGGTAAACCAATCTGTTCAAACGCTGTCACCAGATATTCAGTGGTCTGAAATTCGTGATTTGAAAGCTCAGGATATTGGTGCAGATGGCGTCGCATTGCCACCCAGCTTGGATTCAGTTTTTCTGCATGCCTACAGATGACGGAGACCCAATCTTGTTCACGCTTCATGTTTGCCATTCCCGTTCACAGTAGTTTTTCGGGTTCCACCAAAACGCAACAGCAGTGCGGGTAGAAAAACCAAATCAGCGAACAACGCACTGCCAATGGTCAGAATTCCCATGATGGCAAAGATACGGTGATCACGTGAATCACTCAACAGTGCAGTGCTAAAACCAATGATCAGCACGATCGTCGTCATGATCAATGCGGTCCCAACTCCGACAAATGATTGCCGAATCGCCAATCTGCGTTCTGCAGTTTCCCGCTCTTCCACTTGATAGCGGGTCAGAAAATGAATCGTATCGTCAACAGCGATTCCCAGACAAACGGTAAAGGCACAGACGCTCACGATTTCGAGACTCTGTCCAAACGCCCAGAGCAGTGCCCCGGTAATCGCAAGGGGAAACACGTTAGGAACGATCGAAATCAGCCCCAGTCGCAAAGATCGATAAACGATTGCCAGAACCATGAAGATAATCAAACTGGCAGTGCCCAAACTGATCGCGAGATCAACCACGATCTGGTAGAGATTCTGCCACCGATCAACGGCACTTCCGGCCAGCTTGATTTGAAAATCCAGACGCTGTGATTGCAGTTCTGCCAAGCGATCCTGAACACGTTGAAACACAGGACCATAAGCCGCAATTCCGATATCCTGAATGCGAAAGCGGACCACGGCCCTGCCTCGCTCCGGCGTGTAATAGGCGCGTTTCAACGGCGGTGGCAGCAGGTCCAACATTGACATGCGTGTTGATGACTCACCACTTCCCGGCAAAGCATCAATAAAATTACAAATCGAAAGCGGATTCCCAATCAGCGGTTCATCTTGCAAGACGGCATCCACCTCAGACAACACTTTGGCAATTTCCCCATCATCCGAATCTACGTTCGCATTCCAACGCACCACAACCTCTGCGGTCATCATGCCTCCGAAACTCTCATCGATATGCTTCAAAGCAATCACTGGCTCCGAGTTGGCAGCCATGCTGCTTGTCAGTTTTTCATCGGGACTCATTTGCAAGGTGCATGCAACAAGCACAATGGTTCCGGCAATCGCAATCCAACTGAACACACTGCAGCGTTCAAGAACAAAATCGATGACCACCGATATTTTACTCAGGTTCCGATCAACAAGATTCTTACCAAACCCTGCATGAACATTACGCCCGAACCGACTTGCAGAGGCGAGGGGAATGATGGTGATCACCGAAACAAACGTCAACAACACGCCAATCACGCAACACACGCCAAATTCGCGGACAATTTCGTGTCTGGCTGTCATGAGTGACCCAAAGCCAATCGCTGTGGTCAGTGAGGTCATCCAGCAAGCCAACCCCACTTCACGGATCGCCCGACGAGCAGCCTCTGCTGCGGAGACTCCGTCAGCCCGATGCCGACGGATCTGGACCATCATGTGAACTCCATCGGTGAATCCAACCATACACAACAGAACCGGCACAATCACGGCACTGAATGGATTGTCATCAAACCCGAGAAAGTGCAGCAGGCCAAGCGTCCAAAAGACGCCGAAAGCTGGAGCGAGGCCAACAATGATGACGGAAGTGATTCCACGAAACAAAACCAATGCCGTCAGCAACGCGATGGAGTAACCAATCACCTGGTACTTGATTTCATTCTGACGGGTACTGATCAATCGACTGATCGACATCGGTACCTGACCGGTGACCTGAAACGATATATCAACTTCAGGAAATTCGGCTAGCGCATTCACAGCAGTATCGCGTAAGCGATCTGTGCAATCAGAATCCTGCTGAACGAACAGCCAATCCAGATTGACCATCAACAACATCGTTCGCGCGTCAGACGACAACAATTGGCCAACAACAAGGGGATTGTCCAACGCTCGTTCACGAGCATCGGCGAGCCGCTCAGGCGATGCATCTCCCTGCGGCAGCAGTGGTTGCGAAAGACTGAAGATATTCAACGGCGGTGCACGATCCATCCAAACAACACTGCTGACTTGATCCAACGACTCAAGCGAATCCACGACCGCTCGCATCGCCTTCACGCCCTCCGCCGAGAAAAACTCATCTGAGCGGGCAACAACAATCACGTTACCGAGGTCAACTCGCAAAGGCTCAACGTCAGGAAGAGATTCAAATTGACGAGTTTGGAAAGATCCAGACTGATCACCTTGCTGGTCGTCTTCATCAATGAAAGATCGCTCCGGCAATAAAAGCTGGGGATCGTAATGACCGATGGCCATCAATGCAGTCCAGCCAACCAACAAGATAGTGGTAAACCATCGATGTGCGATGATCCAATCGGCTAGAAGTCCAAATCGACTAAACAAAACAGGTCATCCTGCAAAACTGCCTCAACGACCCGACCGACGTTTTAGATACTCACGACGAACATCTTGAATTGTCAACGAACCATCGTTACCACTCATTCTCCAAAACACACGATAGGGAACTGACCTAGGCATCTCACCTTTTGTAAGCACCCCATCACCATTGGCGTCGAGGCGTGCAACGTACCGCTCGGCATAGTCCGAGGCTGCCTTACGATCCTTGGCTTTTCTATCCTGCAACAGCCCCGGTTGACTTTGCATGTCTGCTTGTTTTTCAGCCGATGTTTCATTCACAGGAATAGCGACTGTCACGATAGCCAGCGCCATTTCCTCCCAGGTCTGATCCCCCCAGAACACCGTCTCCTTGGGATCAGGATTCACGGGGTTTCCTGCAGAGTTGTCAAACACGGCGGTGAATTGCATCTCGGTGACATCCTGCAGTGGGATGGGATCAGCCAGTTCATACCGATGCTGCCAGCCAAAATCGTACCGCGGCACTTCCAGAACTGATTGAACCTGATCACCCCGTTGCAATTCAAACGAGAACGACTTTCCTCGCACATGCATGTGGGGAGTAACCGCCAACAGGACTCCCCCGCGGGGAAAGTAGTTCACGCTCCCTTTCACGACATGATTTGCTGCCCCCTTTGGGATTTCAAAATCCGGATTGATTCCGAACAAAGACAACACCTCATGCGTTACCTTTTTTCGATCCGTGAACACCAAGCCGACTTCCGTCAGATCCGAAGTCGCTGTTCCACAGGGTGTGTAGTGCATTTGCAGCACAAACTTAGCGCCGGCCGGAACTCTGATAGCATGCCCCTCTCGCACCTCCGAAGCCATCTGCCCCGGCACGTGACCGCTGATTAGTGTTGGAAAACTAATCTCGTTTCCATCAGGCAACCGCAACAGGAGCATTGCATGATGCACGACGCGTGGATCACCCGGCCGCAGCATTACGGTAGACAGCCATCGCTCTTCCTCAAACCCGGGATCCAAAACGCTGTACTGATAAGCAACACCTTGGTTCAATTTCGAAGGGGCCAATTCCGCAGGAACCTCATACGGTTGGGGCATGCCAAGAATCAAATCAGGTTGAACAGGCCAATCGCCATGGGTTGGATCAGCCACGATGGGTTTCAGTTGACTGGGATCCCCGTAAGGAGTGCCAGCCTCGACCCATTTTCTAAAGAGAAGTTTATCAGCGTCAGAAAGCTGACGAGCATTGCTAAACATTTCGCGACCATCCGAGGCATGCCATGGTGGCATGCGTCCCTGATCCATTACCTCAAGCGACATATCTGCCCAACCAATCACCTCGTCATATTGATCGAGAGCAAAGGGTCCGATTCGGCCACGACAATGACACTCGACACAATTCTGTTGCAAGATTCTGCTGATCTGATTACAAAAACTAACCTCTGATTTCTCATCAACTTCGCGTGGCAAGCTGATCAGACAACCGGTGGCTTCTGTTCGAGGAATCGCAACACGCTCACCCGACAGCAGTTGTTCCACAGCGAGTCGCAAATCCTGTCGTTCAAGTTTTGGCCGCAAAAGCCCCGGGCGATACTGGTCATCGATACGCCCCCGATAGCGAATCACACCAGAGCCATCGACAACAAACACCTCCGGGGTACGCGACGCACCAAATCCCAATGCCGCGGCACGGTCGTAATCCTTAACCATCGGAAACACGAGGTCATGCTTCTTCACATAGGCAGCAAGATCTTGCATCGAGTCCTGTAGATTACTGTTGATGCCAACGAATCGAACACCACGATCGTTGAACTCGGTTGCCAAGCCATTCAGTCGGGGAGCGTACAGGTTTGCCAATGGACATTCCGCCCCTAGGAAACACACAACCTGACAGGAAACACTTGGGTCAGAACCCACCAAGAGGACGCTTCCATCTGTCGCGGGCAGAGAAAACTTCTCAGCGAGAACTTGGGGTTCATCGCTGGCATCGGTTTGCTCAACTTTTGACAAGTCGGGGTCCACCGCATGGACGTCGTTGAGTGCCAAGCAAAGAGCAGTGAAAGCAAGGGCCGTGCAAAACCCATGGAAAGATGTACGAGCAAACAGTGTTCGACCTTGTTTCAACATGCGATACGAATCGTCCTTCGCGTAAGATTGGCACTGGTGCAAACTTGACTTCAACACCACCAACAGAACACCAACCGTTACCTGATGAAAAGCACAATGAAAAAAGTATAGAAGGCAGACAGTAACATGCCACACGCGTTGCGAGCGAGCAGTCGCATTCCTCGCGACGACCAACACATTATACGTTTGTGAATCCACTCAACTGCAACTTTGGTTGTCGAACAGTGGACACAACAATCAAAAACAGTGCAAACGAAATGCGTGCGACAGATTGTCACAAATCGCCAACCCTCAGCTGTCCGAAAGCTCCGCGAACGGATGGTGCCTGGCAGTGATATCGATCGCAATGTCATGCAATGGACCATTGCTGGCGACGACACTCGACATTTCCAACGGCAACGGATCACCCCGCCCGTCGGTCACTCGCCCACCTGCCTCCTCAACAAAGAGACGACCAGCCGCGAAATCCCACGGCGACAGCTGATACTCAAAGAAAACGCCAAATTGGCCACAACCGACCTGACACAAATCGAGCGCTGCTGTACCAAAACGACGAATCCCATGAATGTCGTGTCCAAAAAATTCTTCTACCGCATTGAGGGTACTCCGCATCATCGCGCCCCGATCGTAATAAAAACCACAGCCCACAAGCGTCTGAGCAAGTGAAGCAGAATCGCAGACTTTCACTCTCTCGCCATTACGACAGGCACCCTGATTCCGAGCAGCCGTAAACAGATCATTGCGGGCAGGATTCAGAATTACTCCAACGGTTGGTTTGCCAAAATGATAGTGGGCAATGGAAACCGCAAAGTGCGGGATCCCATGAGCATAATTATTGGTGCCGTCCAAGGGATCAATCACCCAAAGATGCTCAGCATTAACATCACCGTCAAGATCTTCTTCACCTAGTAGTTCGTGGTCAGGAAACAGATTGCCAAGATATTCACCGATGACCTTTTCACTGTCGAGGTCGGCATCACTGACGAGGTCATATGTTTTACCGCCAGTTGCCGACTTATCACGGATCTGAACTCCCTGGTTCAAATAACGCATCAGGACTTCTCCACCCAGTTGGGCCGCTTTGACAGCTGCGTCTAATAACGGTTGGTATTCAGTCAAAGGTCAGTTTCCGTTTGATGATGTAACAAAGGAGTTTATTGATTCAGCAGTGAAGAAAAATCAAACTCAGAGAGCAACGAAACAACGATGCCGCAAGACACACTGCATTAAGTGCAATGAGCATCAAACAGCAGCACTCATTTGCCGCTATACCAGACACCACGCAACCAGTTGTGCCTGTGTAGACGCTTGGTCAATTCATCTGGCAAATCCTTCAACCTAGCTGTTCGCGTATTCATTTTGGCCTGACTTTCATTACGCATCCCGGCGATTACCGTGCTGACCTCAGGTGGTGACAGCGCGAATTTCAGAGACAGGTCGGCTAGTGAATATTGCTCTGCCAATCCGAATTCGTCAAGATCGGCTCGGATGGCTTCGACACGATCTACGGTACGTGCCATGCGATCCCCCGCAAAATACTGACTGCGAAAATCTGATTCTGGAAATCGATGCTCGGGTGAATACTTCCCCGTCAATGCTCCCTCGTCGAGTGCCACTCGCACAATCACTCCTGTTCCTGTCTCTGCAGCCACCGGCAACAATTGTGCTGCCGGTTCTTGATGAAACAGATTGTAGATAATTTGCACAACATCGACCAATCCATCTCGCATCAACTGAATCACACATGCCTGATCATGTTCTGGGGTACTGACACCGATAAGGTTGATTTTCCCTTCCTCTCGCATTTGTCGAAGCACTAACAACGGTTGCGGATCATCGTTCCAAGCGCGAGTCCAAGTATGCAACTGCAGCAGATCAAGCCTGTCAGCATTGAGATTCTGCAAACGCTGCTCGACATTCGCTCTCAGATAGGCGGCAGAGTAGCGATCCTGCCAGCGGCAATGGGGACTAGGCGGCCAAGGGCCGTCGTCGGGAGGTGTCTTAGTTGCCACGAAAACATCTTCAGACCGGTCTTTCAAAACCTCCGCGATGATTTGCTCGCTCCGTCCCTCTCCATAGCCCTCTGCGGTATCAATGAAATTAACTCCACCATCCAGAGCAGCATGGAGAGCAGCGATCGAATCGGCATCGTCCTGCTCGCCCCATCCTCCCCCAATTGCCCAACCGCCAAAACCAATTTCAGAGACGTGTGGGCCATGACCCGAGAGTCGTCGATGTTGCATGCTTACAGTCAGTTTCAGGCAATGGTGTTCGTGAGAGCTGGCAAATTGTGCGGATTAGCGAAGAAAATCGCAGGGGGTAGACCAATAAGTCTTTGGTTTGCCTCGCTGTTCCCACGATCAACTCAACTCCAGCGTGAGCGATTCCGAAAGTTTTTACTAGGGATAGTCTGTCCCGTTGTAGGGAAAGTTCCGTCTGTCGGAACCCCACCTTAGCCTCTTAAGCTGGATTGGTATCGGTGCCTAAATTTCCTCCGATCCCCCGATTGTCGATCGTTATTCCCATCGGGCGGGACGTAACCGCGTTTGAAAGTACACTGATCAGCGTACTGGAGAATCCGGTCGATGGATCTGAAATTTTGGTCTGCCATGACGGCAGCTATCAAGATCCTTTCGAACTTGGGGACGAAATACGGTTTGCGATTGCGGACTCAGACAATCCACTGGAACTGATTTCAGCAGGTGCATCTCAGGCACGCGGCAGATTCATCCACGTTCTTTCCGACGGTCTGCGGGCGACAAGCGGCTGGATCGACGAAGCTCTCGAAGAATTTGAAGCCTACGACTGCGGTATTGTCACACCCGTCATCCGCCATGACACCAACGGCAGCATTGTGTCCGCTGGCTGGACTGACAATGTTGACAGGCTTTGCAAAAGTGCCAATCACGGACAACAGATCGTTGGAAAAACCAGTCGGCAGCAACCGGGTGCCTACCTGCAAGGCTCGTTCTGGAGGCGAGAACTGCTCCGATCTTTGACAGATGCATTCACAACCTCCGACTTAACGGAAGCAAGCTACGCTTTTCACCAGCTTGCTGACCAAGCGGGCTGGAAGTCCTCGCTGGCAAGCGAGTCTGAGTTGCTCTACAGCGACGAAACGCTGCCCTGGGATGAACCATCCGTGAGTCGTGGCAAGCGAACTCAGTGCATCAAGAACCATTTCTCGCGTGGGGGATGGTCACGATCGTTATCAGCTGCACTTTGGTCAGCTTTCGCTAGTTTGACTCGCCCGGGACAAGTGATAGAGGCGGTAGGCCGCGGACTCGCACCGACTGCCAACACTCATCTTGCGAAACGCCTGCAACCTCATCAGGTCGCATCGTGCAATCGACACGAAACGATCGTGAGCATGCCATCACGAAACCAAGCGATTGACCAACCCCTTCGGCGGGCTGCCTAACTCATTCTGCCTCGGCGTGTGTAGTGATGTCTCTGCAACCGAGGCAATGTGACGGCTGTTTTGGACGCTGGGCTTGGACGCTGTTTTGGACGCTGGGCTTGGACGCAAGATCCAACAAGCTGGAAAGAAAAGAGAGCGGTAATGCGTAGCTACCTAATCTAGCTGCTAGAACTCTACCAGCTAGAACCTGCTCGGCTTCT
>Ga0315322_10000482_pt1 | contig 29775 bp, 26 predicted proteins | sample M110021515metaG_FD_203461 | JGI IMG/M metagenome (GOLD analysis project Ga0315322, IMG submission 203461) | Ammonia-oxidizing marine archaeal communities from Monterey Bay, California, United States - M1 100m 21515 | ecosystem: Environmental > Aquatic > Marine > Intertidal zone | place: USA...
CACGGCCCAGTTCGGGACTGGACTATCAGGCGGCAGGCGACAAATCGCATAGCACTCTGCTAGCAGCTCAAGACTTAACATCAGTTACCGTTCTGACGAACCTTTTCCTGTAAGAACTCAACTAAGCGCTCAGGATCATCCGTACCAATTCTGAGTTTGCGACCCTCCCGATACCAAACGTCCACACAATCATATCCCCAAAGATTCCACACCCAACCGCCACTTGGACTCATGTGAATGCCCCAGCCGTCCATGATAGTTGATCTGGCCTGCTCCACTTTTTCCAACTCGCAATACTTCAACCGACGTTTGAACAATGGCAAGGGTCCGAACGTGATCAACAACTCAACAACCTCGTCACGCACCGACAAATGGCAAAAACTGAAAGCAAGAAGCAGCATCAAAGCACCGGAACACAAGATCACCGACTGTACAACGATCTCATCGATGTAAAACGCTGAACCAAACATTCCAATCGCGATTACCAATAGCAGCAAATACAATCGTGCTGACTGTGTGTGGTCATACTCCATGGTTGCCTCGTGAGTTGGGATGGGCGCAGGTCAAAACCACCACCAATCTAGCAAAATCCAGTCACCACTTCTCTGGCAGAATGCACAAAGTACCAACGTTGACGTCAAGAAACTGCCATGGACGATTTTGAACGGCCTGTGCAGGCGGCAGTGCAGGCGTGTGGGTATGAAGGTGCATACCACAGAAATCCTGACAACTCGTTTCTTAGACTGGGGCACAACTCACTCTCGGCAGTGTTCTGTTTTATCGCCTTAATTCCCAGCACAGGCAAAGCAGAGTAATCTACTGCTAATAATTTTTTCAAACTGTGATGAAGCAACCTTCAGAAGTTCATCTGTTCACCATCATCTAACTGCCAGACGGTAACCTCACAATGGAAATGGAATTACGCCTGTCGAATGACTCACCACTGTTACCAAGTGTGCGAGCATTTGTGTGTTCCACTCTTAATGAATTGGGCCTGACTGAGTCCACTGTCTCAGGCCTCGAGCAGTTAGTAGACGAAGTTGTCACCCATACCATCGAACACGCTTATCCTCACGGTGAAGATGGGGCAATCATTGTCAAAGTCACGGAATCAAACGGGAAGTTTGAAATCACCATCTGCGATGACGGTGTTCCCCAAGACATACAAAGGCTGGAAGCTGAACTGGAACAAGGTCCGGTCGACTTGCCTGGTTTAAAGAACGCAATCAAAACGGGAACGTTGGATGAGATGCACTGGTCGGCGTTGGGCCCCAGTGGTAAGGCTCTGCATCTAATCAAGTGGCTTCACGACAAATCTGTCAAAGACGCTGATACAAATCAAATCAGTGATGATGAGCCATTGGCCCCAGAGCAAGAATATGACGTTCGCAAATCAAGGCCTGACGAAGCGTTGCAAATATCTCAACTGATCTACCGCATCTACGGGAACACGTATTTCAACGAAGATCTGTACTATCCAGACCGCGTCGCGTCGCAGCACGCTAATGGAACCGTGTCATCGATTGTTGCCGCAGATAGCAAGGGCTATCTGGCTGGCCATTGTGCCCTGGAATTCAATGATGCTGGCCCTGTAGCAGAGCTCGGTCAAGCAGCGGTTGACCCGAGGCACCGCGGCAGGGGTCTTCTCAATCAGATGAAAGACGCTCTTGACAAGGAAGCAAAGCAAATCGGTCTCGCGGGGTGGTATGCCGATTCTGTCACAGTCCATATCTACACGCAGAAATCAAATGCACATCATGGAGGGCACATCTGTGGCGTTGGCTTGGGCGTGTCACCAAAGAATGAGTCCTTTGGAGGAATCGCGGAAGAACTTTCACAACGCGTCAGTTGTGTGATTTATTTTCACTGGGTCGCAGAACCTGCGGAACGTCAGGTGTTTGTTTCAGAAAAGCACCACAAAATTGTTTCAGAGATCTACGAAAATCTTGGGTGCCCTGTACGCTTTGGAAACCCCCAAGCTTCACCACGGTCACACGGAACGCTATCCATCAAGGTGAATCCCCGTGCGCACTTTGCAGCGATCCATGTCACGACACTTGGTCAAGACACCGTTCAAAATATTCGACGAGCCGCAAGGGAACTGGTCGAATTATCACATGTGGAAGCTCTGCTGGTGGAATTGCCACTGGCAGACCCAGCCACACCAGCAGCATGTGAAGCGTTGGAACAGCATGGATTTGGTTTTACCGGGATCGGACCGCACTTCACCGCCGGTGGCGACGTTATCAAACTGGAATATCTCGTTGAACCTGTTGAAAAAGATCCCATCAAATTATTTGAACCTTTCGCTGAACGGCTTGTTGATTATGCCTTAAGCGAGCAAAAACGCGTTCGAGAATCCATGTAAAACGCTATAGCGTTCTAAACCCGCTTTTGTGCCGGTGCATACTCAGAAGCACAGTCACTTGTCATCGATCAGCAATCAAACCAGCATACTCGATAACCCCGAAACCTAGCCATGCAAAACAGCACCACCGATCGAGCAACCTTTGTCAGCCATTTGGAATGTGGTAAGACGGCAACTCATTATGCAGCCGATCAATTACATGGCTTATCTCAGGTCGGGAGTCCTCTCATCGTGCGATACGATTTGAAGGGAATTTCCGAAGCAGTGAGCAAAGCTGAACTGCAATCCCGCCCCGCAGACCTCTGGCGATACCGAGAATTTTTACCGGTTCGACAGACCAAGAACATCGTCAGTCTTGGCGAAATCATGACGCCATTGATCGCACTTACCAGCTTACAGAAGGGTCCAGGACGTTTGATCGTGAAGGACGAAGGCCGGTTGCCCACCGGATCATTCAAAGCACGGGGTCTCTGCATGGCTGTTTCGATGGCCAAGGAACTGGGTGTCACAAAACTGGCCATGCCGACCAACGGTAATGCAGGAGCGGCCATGGCTGCGTATGCTAGCCGCGCCGGAATGGAAACCTATATCTTCTGCCCTGATGACACACCGGAAATTAACGTCCGCGAAATTGCGGCGCAAGGCGCAAAAGTTTGGCGAGTCAATGGGCTGATCAACGACTGCGGCAAGATCGTCGGAGCCGGCAAGGAGAGCCTCCATTGGTTTGATTGCTCAACTCTCAAGGAACCGTATCGCATCGAAGGTAAGAAGACGATGGGTCTGGAATTAGCAGACCAATTCGATTGGGAACTACCCGACGTAATCTTCTATCCAACAGGTGGTGGCACCGGACTGATCGGGATGTGGAAAGCGTTTCAGGAACTCAAAGAGATTGGATGGATTGAAGGCAAGTTACCGCGAATGGTTGCCGTCCAGGCTACGGGTTGTGCTCCAATTGTCAAAGCCTATGACAATCAAGAGCAGCACGCAGAACTGTGGCAAGATGCTCACACGGTGGCTGCTGGTATTCGCGTTCCTGCAGCAATCGGCGATTTTCTTATTCTGAATGCTGTACGTGAGAGTGGTGGTTTTGCAACGGCAGTTACTGATGATGCGATCCTGAAAGCCCGTGATGAGGCTTCGAAAAAAGAGGGAATGTTGATGTGCCCGGAAGGCGCTGCGACCCTCGCGGCCTACCAACAGGAAATTGAAGCTGGAAGAATCTCACGCGACGAAAGTTGCATCCTGTTCAATTGCGCCACCGGTCTTAAATACCCACTGCCCGCGATGGATGCACGAATCGACTTGAACCAACCAATCGATTTTAAAACTCTCTAAATCTACCAAGCGGAAGCTCTATCACGACATACTTGAGTTTTGAATTCAGTACATCAAATCTGTTAACCTGATCGAATCGATCTGCGATTTTCTACGCTCACAAGTGTGGAAAACCGGGATTGGATTGCAAACAAACACTCGCTCAATCACACCATGATTCCCGCTTTCATCTTTGTCGCCATCCTGCTGCTAGTTGGTGTTGGGCTACGACTGAGCTTCTCAGTCTTCCGATGGTTGTACATTCCTGCTTCCGTTCTGGCGGGAATGATTGGATTGCTAGTCACCCAGATTAATTTCGGCAATACCTTTTCGTCGCACACTGCCGACTGGGCCCAAACGCTTGGAAACTGGCCCGGATTCTTGATCGCAGTGATCTTTGCCGGAATGCTGTTAGAGCGGAAACCCGCTCCATGGCGAAAAAGCATTTCACGTGTTGGACGGCAGGGGCTGATGGTATGGGTGATTGTGCTTGGCGAAAGCGCCGTTGGTTTGATTGCCACTTGGCTGTTTATCAAACCGTTCTTTGATGTACCCAATTCCATTGGGACGCTCATTGAGACAGGTTTCGCTGGTGGACACGGAACCGCCGCAGCAATGGGCCAAGTTTTTGAACATCCAACCATTCTGCTCACCAGTGGATTGGACCTTGGAATCCTAATGGCCACCGGTGGTCTGCTCTACGGCCTGATCTCAGGAATTTTCTGGATCAATGTCGCTGTTCGGAAAGGATGGATTGCAAAGTTAGACGCCAAACCTGACAAGCCCTACTCCGAGGAATCGGATTCCGAACACCAGCACTCTCCCCTACGAACATCAAACCAAGTCATTGGCTACGCAACCATTGGCAAGGAAACCATTGATCCTCTGCTGTTGCAAGCGCTCTGGCTGGCGATCGCCTTTGCGATTGGGCTAGGACTGCAAAGTCTTGTGACATCGTCCATTGGATTCCTCGAAAGCTTCAGCGAGACGGCAGCAACTGGACTGGAGAGTGAAAAACAACTCACTGATCGGCTGACACTCGAAAGCATTGCTGGCAGCTTTCCACTCTTCATCTACACACTATTTGGTGGCTGGATCGTACGCACCGTCGCGAGCCGCCTTGGCTACGAAAAAGCAATCGACCGAGAAACAATAAACCGCCTTACATCGACCGCGATGGACATTTTGATCGTCGCCGCCATTACCACCCTGAACATCGCCGCAGTCGCCACGCTAATTGTACCTTTCACTATCTTGTTCATTTGCGGAGCCGTGTGGACAGGATTCTGCCTCCTGGTCCTGGCCCGCAGAATGTTGCCTCGCGAACATTGGTTTGAACTGGGACTCATCAACTATGGCATGTCGACCGGTACCACCGCGACAGGTTTTGTACTACTGAGGTTGGTAGACCCGGAACTTGAATCAGGTGCGGCGGAAGATTATGCATTGGCTGCACCCCTGTCTTCACCCTTCATTGGTGGAGGAATGATCACGGTAGCGATGCCATTACTCCTGTTAGAGCGCATGCCACTTTCAGTCATGGCAATCACCGTCACACTGATTGTTGGTGTCCTATTCATGATCGGCCAGCAGTGGAATCGCCGCACCATCAGCAATCATCACAACGGAGATAAACATGCCAAGTAGTCACCTTCGACACATGATCTGCATCGTTGTTGGTTTGAGCTTTGCAAATGTAAGCGTCGGTGTAGAAACCGATACAAACGCCTCCAAACCGAAAACACGAAACAACCTCAAGTCACAACAAATCAACATTGGGAACCAGCAGGTGATCGACCTATCCCACACATTCGATAAGCAAACCATCTATTGGCCAACGGAAAATGGTTTCCGCTTGATCCCTGAAAAAGCCGGAATTACCGAAAAAGGATACTACTACTCATCAAATCGCTTCATGGCGGCCGAACATGGTGGCACTCACCTCGACGCGCCCGTTCACTTCAACGCAGAAGGACAATCTGTTGACCAATTGCCACTTCAGCAACTGATGGGTGAAGCAGCTGTGATAGATGTCGTGGAAGCATGCCGCAAAGATCCCGATTATCAAATCGGTGTTTCCGACCTGAGAGCTTGGGAAGAAAAGACTGGACGACAGTTGGTTGATGTGATCGTTCTGCTGAAAACTGGATTTGCCCAACATTGGCCAGACCGAAATAAATACCTCGGCACAAGTCAATTAGGATCCGAGGCAGTTGCTGAATTGCACTTTCCAGGGCTTGATCCCGAAGCTGCTCAATGGCTTACTGAGCACCGTGCAATCAAAGCCATTGGGCTTGATACGGCGAGCATCGACTACGGTCAGTCCAGTCAATTCCGAAGCCATGTTACGCTATTCAAGCACGCAATACCGGCTTTTGAAAACGTTGCCGACATGAGTCGCTTACCAATCTCCGGAGCAACAATCGTCGCCCTGCCAATGAAGATTGGTGGCGGCAGCGGTGGCCCACTGCGAATCATTGCCTGGCTACCGAATTAAAAAAATGCAGATCATTAAGAAGAACATGAAAACGATGATCGCGGCAATGCCAAACAGGTGCAATTACGATCACACGACTGACAAGTGAATGAAAAATCAATGATCTTGGGAAATAGATTCTCGCATGGTGAACGGATCGCTGGTGACAATTGAGATCACCAACTCACTGAATCGGTATTCATTCTCCTGAAGCCGTGAATAGGCATCATTGATAACGCACCGGTCGTAGGATGTCAGGCCCCGGCCCAATCCATAAATGAGCAGTTTTTGCGTAAGGCATCGACAAAACTGTTCGGCTTTATTCTCAGTAAGAATCCTCATCAAGCCGTCCGCTCCGTTAAATCTGATACCACCTGGCAGCTCGCCGGTTGCATCAATGTCGAATTTACCATCCCGATCTCGCCACGCCCCTATTGCATCAAAATTCTCCAAGCCAAACCCAAGTGCATCCATCGTGCGGTGACAGACTGCACAAGATTCATTCGCTCGATGTTGCTCCATTTGCTCTCTTAATGAGCCTAGCGTTTCGATTCCTTCCTCCAACTCTGGCACATCCGCCGGCGGTGGGGGTGGGGGTTCAGCAAGGATGTTGTCGAGAATCCATTTCCCTCGTTTCACAGGAGAGGTCCGCGTGGGATTCGAAGTGAGCATCAAAATACTGGCATGCGTGAGAATACCACGCCGTTTTTTTGGCAACTTTACTCGCTGAAAGCCTTTCTCTTTGACCGGCTGCAATCCGTAATGACTTGCAAGCCGCTGGTCGACATAAGTGAAATCAGCTGTGAGAAACTCAAGCACATTTCGATCCTCGGTGATCATTGCCTGAAAAAACAGCTCTGTCTCTTTACGCATCGATTGCTGCAAGTCATCATCAAAGGCAGGAAACAAATCGGGATCCGGTTCCAACCGGGTAACATCACGAAGCTGCAGCCACTGCCCCGCGAAATTTTCAACAATCGCAATCGCCTTCGGGTCGAGCAGCATTCTCTTTGTTTCAGACACCAACACATCTCGCTGCGTTAACTTGCCAGTTTTGGCAAGATCCAACAGTCGCTGGTCTGGCATGCTGCTCCATAAGAAATAAGACAACCGCGAAGCCAATTCGAAACCATCCAGTTTTCGAATACCATCCTTGTCATCTTTACCGGGATCTTTTTCGACCCTGAATAGAAAATGGGGGCTGGTGAGCACTGCTACCACCACAGTTTTATAGATCTCTTCGGATTCAGTATCTTGCCCCCAAGCATCCCGCATGATTGTGAAAAGCCGAACTTGCTCATCCTGTGTCACAGGTCGTCTGAATGCTCTGGATGCAAAATGCTGGATATTGAGTCGCGCTGCTTCCGCCTGTGCCAGAAGATTGTCAGCTGCTGGTTGGTTGGGAAACACCGTCTTGGCCAGCTTCTTGTCCTCAAAAATCCCATCCGCGATTGTGTACGCAGCCTCGATATATTTTTCCAACAGAATTGGGGGAAGAGATAACACGTCACCGATGTTGTCAAAACCCTCACCAACATCATCCGAAGGGAACCCGTCAGCAAGCTTCAAATCAAGACCCGTAAGATCGCGTATCGTATTGTCATATTCCGCCTTATTCAGTCGACGGATTGTCACCCGTCCGGGATGTTTATCAGCAGAGCAGTCGAAACTTTTCAAGACTGCTTCGAGAGCAAGTGACAGTTTGGAAACCGCGGCCGTGGATGGCTGTGTTTGATCGGCTGGTGGCATTTGATGCTCGTTTACCAAACGTATCACTTGCTCCCAGAGATCATAATTTTGCTGCACATTGGCAGTTTTCTTGTATTGATCAAACGCAATACCGCCTTCGGGTTCATCTGCATTGTGGCACTCATAACAATGAGCTTTCAGAAACGGCACCACCTCCCGCGCGAAAGAATCCGAACCGTTGGTTTCTTGGCTATTCGCAACCTCGCACGAAGCAATTAACAGCCCGCAAGCCACAACAAGAATCTTGTAAGTTTTCAAAGTGTTCATGTAGAAATTCTAGCGTTCGAACCGCCCCTACATCGCCCTGAGTCGGTTTGTCATGTTAACCGCGAACTTTGTCAGGCGGAAACGGCGGTTTAAATCGGGACTGACATGTAGATTCAATCTAATCAAAGGTAAGAAGTAAGCTGGGAACATTTACACTGAAAAATACGCACACAGTGTGCTTGGACCGATGTCAATTTGTGCATCAAACTTACGCGACTGCCAGTCCTCGCGACACTGAGACACCTCAAGATCGCAGGACAAGCACTGGACAGGTTGCCAGTCTCACCACGCGTTCTGCCACTGAACCGACGAGAAGGTGCTCAATGAACCCCTGACCGTGAGACGACAGGACCACGAGTTCCGCCGCGACCTCGGTGGCAAAATTCGCGATTTCTCGCCCCGCGTCTCCAATGGTGACATGAACCTGAAGATCTTTGTACTTATCACCCGACAACTTGGCTTTCAAATGTGCTTTAGTCGACTCGATGCGAGATTCATTTGTGATGGTACCGTACAAATTCCCCGGTTCCATCGTCGACAACACAGACAAAACGTGGATCACATGAACTCTGCCCTCCCCACCATTGATTTCCAATGCACGATCCAATGCTGCATAAGATAAATCACTAAAGTCAATTGGAACCACTGTGCTCTCTGATGTCATTCCAGGCATGATCGGCTCTCCTCAATGGGAAACTAGGTCTCTCAGAAAACTACAAAATCCAATTCAAAATTGGCACACGATGGCGAGTCAACCTTCTTGAAAAGTGAACTCCCTACTGATGCAACCGCACTTTCCCATTGTAGGCAATCATCCCGGGCGCTGGTGACGAGTCATAGGACCTCGGCAGGTTGAAATATTGTCGGCCCGTACCCAAATCTCGCATTTGCACGCCTCAATTGAAAGAACCAGTGACTTCAGATGGCAACCTTGGACACAATTTGCGAATGGGCCACAACATCAGGCGCACGGTTGTAAATATCCCAGCGATCACGCGAGAATTACCCTGAAAAAAGCGGGAACCAACATACAACAATACCCATCAAGATTGACCATCCACCCTTGCTTCCAACAATCTGATCGCTGGCAATTGTTCAAAGCGTCGCAGGCATCAATTCCTCATGCGAAAACCTCTTGATAGGTGTATGCTTGAATTTGTGGAACTATTTTCCTGAGTGCGGCAATAATTGCCGACTGATCATCGAAAATTCTGGATGGTAGTGGGAGTGAATGAATGAAAAAAGTACTATTCGCGACGGATGGTTCGAACAACTCTCAAGAAGCGGCGAACTTACTGGCCAGATTATCCTGCGGCGAGACGCTGAATCTGGTTGTGGTCACGGTTTTGCAAATTCCGTACCTCTTTCTACGAGCAGGTACCAGTGATCAACGTGAAGAAATGATTGCGGCAGAACAAGCAGCGGCAGTGACAGCCTTTGAAGCAATCAAACAAACATTCAAGCATTCAGATACCAAGTTGCGTCACGTCACACGTGAGGGACATTCTGGAAAAGAAATTTGCGATCTTGCTGCCAACGAAAACGCCGAGTTAATCGTAACGGGTGCCAAGGGTCGCTCCACCATTGAAAGAACCTTACTTGGCAGCACCAGTGACTATGTGGCACACCATGCCCCATGCAGTGTTTTAGTGGCCCGCTCCATTGAGTCCAAAGATACAACGAATCGCTTTCAAATTGCGATTGGATACCAGGATTCAGAAGCAGCGAAACACGCTTTGGAGGAATTCAGACTGACTAACTGGAAAACACAAAGCGATGTGCATCTTGTCTCCGCGGTCTCACTACTATCCTCTTTCCAAACAGAAATTGCTGTCGACACCGAAAAAATTCAGCAAGCAGCCAACAGTGCCTTACTGGACGCGAAGGCTTCACTGGCGCAATCAGGAATCGACGCCACAACACACTTAATCACAGCCGACCATATCGCAGACAGTCTGGTCGATTACACCGAGCAACACGCATGCGACCTGCTGGTTGTCGGTGAAAACCAACATAATATACTCAGCCGCATAATCATGGGCAGTGTCTCAAGATTTGTCCTACGATATGCTCCTTGTAGTGTGTGGATCTCCAGAAACCGAACCCAAATTGATTCACAATAGAACCCTCGCAATTTTCATTGCATGTTCTTTACTGCTTCGTTGTTTTTCATCCACGCTCGACTTTACTAATCGCAACAAACCATGAAACGTTTCAAAAATATTCTGCTCTACGTGGGCATGGAAGAAAATGAAGTAGCTTTAGCGCGAGCACTCAAGCTTGCGATCGAAAATCAAGCAACATTAACAGTCATGGATGTTGTTAAGCCAATCCCACATGCCTTAGGAATGTTCACCAATGTGGCTAGCAGTGAAGAACTTCAGCAATTGGTTGTGAAAGATCATCACGAAAAATTGCAGGAGACTGCGGACTTGCACAAGAACACAGAAGTCGAGATCAACGTCGCAGTGGCTGAGGGCGATCCAGCAACCGAAATTGTTAAGAAAGTAATACGTGATGGGCACGATCTGGTGATCAAGTCCGTCAATGGACAGACTGTCGGAAAATTATTTGGTGGGATTGCTCGTTCCCTGTTAAGAACCTGCCCCTGCCCCCTGTGGTTGTTGAAACCTGACGTGAACGGCGATTTTGACAGAATCCTGACTGCTCTCGATCTCGATGCGTCTGATGACGTTCATCGCAATCTTAATCATAAGATGATTGAAATTGGCACGACATTAGCGAAGATGGAAAATGCTGAACTACATGTCGTGACTGCATGGGAAGTGTGGATGGAGCAGGCATTGAGACGGCGAGCTGGCAATGCTGAAGTAGACGCTGCAGTGGCTGGAAAGGAAGCCAAAGTAGAGACGTCAATGAACGAACTACTGAGCGGTTTTGAATCAACAACCACGCCGGTACATAAACATATTCACCAAGGCAATTCTGCAGCTGTGATTCGCTCCGTTGCAAACGATGTTGAAACCGATCTGCTTGTGATGGGCACCGTCTGCAGAACGGGCGCTGCAGGATTGCTCATAGGCAACACGGCCGAAACAGTACTCTCTGGCGTGAATTGCTCTCTGCTTGCCCTGAAACCTGATGGGTTCATTTCACCTGTTCAAGTCGATGATTCGACGACATGACGATGGTGCGGCCGCTGACTTGAAAATTGGCTTAAAAGGCCAATCGCAACAAAAGCCTGGCAGTCGAAGAGAAAAAATCACGATGCTTGCAAGATTCTATCAATTGACATGTCGCGATGTTCCGATATATTGAATGTCAGACAGGAGAGTTAAATGATGACGACCAACACAGCTCAACCAGACAAGCCAGCAGGCAGCACCGAGTCGTTTAACGAAGCTGCAGAGTGCCTACGCATTCTCGCTCACCCCGTGCGTTTGCGAATGGTGCAAATGCTTCTACACGGGCGTTATGCAGTCGGTCAACTCGCCGAGGATGCTGGAATCCCAGATAACGTTGCCTCCGAGCATTTACGACTGATGCAGCGTTGTGGGTTTTTCACCAGCGAACGGCAGGGACGTAGGGTCTATTACCAAGTTGCCGAACCACACCTTCAAGAATTGATGAACTGTGTGGAGAGTCGGTTCTTAGGGTGAGTTGCACTTTTTTCTAGCCAATCTTTGCTTTTCGCGACAACATATCGCTTCATTGCGACCTTACGATTATTCGATCCGTTTTTCTGCTGAAGCTATGCAATCCATCACTGTCCAAGAGTTGGCAAAGCACCACGCTCGACAGCCAATTGAGCTCATCGATGTACGAACACGGTTTGAGTTTTCCGAGCTACATGCCTCCCCTGCCAAAAACATCCCCCTTGGCGATCTTGATCCTGACATGATCATGTCAATGCACGCTGCGACATCCGATGACCAACCTCTTTATTTCATTTGCCAAAGTGGGAAACGCTCATTCAAGGCCAGTAAGAAATTCGCGGCTGCGGGTTTCGACAATATCGTGAACGTGATTGGCGGAACCCAAGCATGGCAAGCAGCAGGTTTACCCGTTGAACAAAACAAGCAAGCTGTTTCGCTGGAGCGGCAAGTACGCATCGCTGCCGGCACAATTACGTTAGTTGGAATCCTACTTGCCAATCTCATTCACCCCTTCTGCATGATCGTAGCTGTCTTTGTGGGGGCAGGACTCGTGTTTGCTGGTATCACCGACACCTGTGGCCTAGGCATCCTGCTTAGCAAGATGCCCTGGAACCGAAGTTTGCGTTGTTAGCTGGAACCATCTTCCAAGAACCCGAAATCGAGTGCGCCACATGCCAGTAATGCGGTCAGCGCAAGACGTGGTTCGGCAAAACCTAACTTTACTCTGGTTAACACACTGGAATCAAAACAGCTTTTAACAGCTAAACCCATGGCCTGAAGACTATGTCGACTAAACTGTAAAGAACAAAACGACAAGAACTCGGACGGGTATTACCATCGCAACGACGAATCGAGAAAAACAGGGAATCTGTGTTCACTCTGAAATATCTGGGTCGTGGATTTTTCCCAAGATCTGGGGAGTCTTTCTGCTGGTGTTAATTCTTGCCACCTATCCTTTGTGGTTCGCCCCACCAACATCCCAGACATCATTGGCTGTCTCTCTGGTTCGACCAATCATTCCAATGCCTGCTTCTCTACCGATCCTGCCATCAGTCACTCTCATGATTGGCCTGATCATTGCTGTAGCAGCGGCAAACAACAACCGAATTCAACTTGGTTGGATAATTGTTGCCGGGTCGCTATTTGTCTCTTTTCTCGTCGATCAACACCGACTTCAACCATGGGCTTATCAATCATTTTTCTATGCTTTGATTTTTTGCACCATGAATTCCATTTCAGGTCGTAAGTGGATCATGCCCCTAGCTGCAAGTATCTACGTTTACAGCGCGGCCGGAAAATTTGACTTCCAGTTCCAGCATACGGTTGGACAAGATCTGATAGCTGCGCTAGCGAATTTACTGGGTGGATTGCCTGAAAATTTGGATGCAGAAATGACTGCCCGTCTGGCGCTGCTATTTCCCACTGTCGAGCTCTTGGCCGGACTCGGACTGTATCTGCCAAAAACACGTCGACTGTCGGTCGTCGTTCTGATTTCGATGCACGTATCACTATTGATTCTGCTGGGGCCTTGGGGCCTCGACCATAGCAACGGTGTACTGCTTTGGAATCTGATGCTGATTGCACAAGCATATTTCCTGTTCTGGCGTCGACCACCGATTCAACCCACGCCACAGGAACCAAAATCAGCCGATCAAGCTGTGCCTCAGACTAATCGCGGCGGAGCGCGATCGATCACTACATGGTGCGTCAAGTTGCTGGTCTTGCTAGCCATCCTAAGTCCGTTGGTGGAGCGGTACGGCTACTGGGACCATTGGACGTCGTGGTCGCTTTACTCACCACACACAAGCCGTGCCGACATTGAGCTGCACCGATCCGTCATGGAGAATCTCGATCCACAATTGATCCAGTTTTTAGAAGAAGATGAAGACAATGACGGTTGGCATCGTTTATCGCTGGAATCATTGTCCCTCACGAATCGCTTTGTTCCGATCTATCCACAAGCCCGCTACCAACTGGCAATTGCCAATCAGCTTTGTTCTTCAAGCGATTTGGACACCGAAATTCGGGTCAAGCTGAGGGGAGTCGCAGACCGTTGGACCGGAAAACGTCGCGAGAGTCGCCTCATTGGAAAACAGCAGATTCAAGAGGCTTGCAAGAACTTCTGGCTGAACACGGGAAACACGACCGGATGATCAAATGCCCATCTGCTGAAGAATATCGGCAATGCTTCCTAATGTTTCGGTCAGCACAGGATGAGATTCCTCGAAGCGCTGTGCGGACTTGCTGACATGTTGACTCAGTGATTCGTTGGTTTCGCTGCTGTCATCTAAAACAGCTTCGATATCACGCATCACTTTTCTCAATTTTTCAACATCGGCAGCTTCCAGATGATCGGCTTCTGCCAACTCTCGCTGTACAACGGCCAAGGCATCGGTAAGTTGTTTTTGACTCATGACTGAATTCGTTCCTGCGATTTTCGATACCTGAAACAAAGGCGGTCTCAAATGGTGCGACTCACCCAAGATCTTACTTCATCAAAGTGGATTTATACAAAAGGCTTTCTTCTGCTGTTGATCTCGTTAACTTCGGCAGCACTGATTCTCATTCAGGTACCGCGATGGGATATTTTTGCTCTGTTGCTGATCTGTCTCTGGGCAAGTTGTCGAACGTACTATTTCGCATTTTATGTGATTCAACATTACGTAGATCCTGACTTTCGATTCAGTGGTTTATTTGACTTTACCCGTTACCTGCTGAGTCGAAACCCCCAAAGCAAGCCCAACAACAAATCGAGCAACATGGATCAATGATCATAAAAAATCCCCCATTCAAAGAACGGGGGATTTCTCACTAGATCACTCTGGAAAGTCAGGTCAAACCTGTTTCCAATTGCGTTCGGAAGCACTGCTCAGCACAGCATCGCAGACCCGCTGTGTTTCCTGTGCATCACGGAAATTCGGGTGTGCCTCTTCGCCCGCCTCAAGAGCCTTTAAGAAATCAGCCACGTGATGAACAAACGTGTGCTCATAACCGATTTGCAATCCGGGAACCCACCACTTATCCATGTACGGGTGCTCGCCACCATGATCGGTAACATGAATGGACCGCCAGCCTCTCAATTTCCCTTCATCATTATGATCAAAGTACTCAAGGCGGTGGAGGTCATGCAAATCCCAGCGGATCGATGCATTCTCACCATTGATTTCAAAGGTGTAGAGAGCTTTGTGCCCTCGCGCGTATCGAGTTGACTCGAAAAGACCCAGTGAGCCATTTTCGAAGTGGCACAGGAATGCACACGCATCATCAATTCCGACGGGTTCCATCTTGCCGGTTTCGGTGTGCATGCGTTCCTTGACGAAGGTCTCCGTCATGGCCGAGACATCCTTGATCGAACCATTGAGCCAGATAGCTGTATCGATGCAGTGCGCCAGCAAGTCCCCGGTAACACCGGAACCAGCAGCCGCAACATCGAGGCGCCAAAGTGCTGCGCCACCCTGTGGCACATCATCTGAGATCGTCCAGTCCTGCAGGAAGTTAGCTCGATAATGGAAGACCCGACCGAGTCGTCCTTCATCAATCAGTTGCTTTGCCATGGTGACCGCGGGTGCCCGGCGGTAGTTGTACCAGACGGTATTAACGACACCTGCCTTTTCGACTGCCGCGATCATCTTTTCACCCTCTTCAGGATTCAAAGCAAGCGGCTTTTCACACAGGATCATCTTGCCTGCTTCAGCAGCGGCAATCGCGATTTCAGCATGAGAATTATTAGGCGTACAAATATCAACGGCATCGATATCGTCACGGGCGATGAGGGCTCGCCAATCTGTCTCGATGGATTCGTATTGCCATTGGTTAGCAAAGGCTTGCACTTTTTCTGCACTGCGTCCGCACACAGCTTTCAAAACCGGACGGTGTTGCAGTTCCGGGAAAAAATCATTGACCCGTTTGTAGCCATTGCTATGGGTCCGACCCATGAACCCGTAGCCGATTAGTCCAATGTTGAGTGGTTTCATTCTTGTTGTTCAATAACGAGTAAATCGGAAAATTTGAAGCCAAAAAGGCATGTCCAATCCCCACATATTCCTTTCAGTACCGATCAAGCCAAAGTTTGATCGCAAGGTTAATGAGGTTTGAAAACAGAATCAGACAGTACTGCCGTGAGCATCACGGACATCAACCATTGCTTTCAAAATTTGATTCCATGTCTGGGGATCCTCAAGCACTGCATTCGGGAACATGCAACCGTCCCAGCAGATGTGTTGTATGCCGCGGGAAGACGCATCTTTCAGCCAGTACCCTGCAGTACGAGTGATATCCAACTTGCCATTGGGATCATCTGCTCGGCAATGCTTTCCGGTCTTATCATGAGACCCGGCACCATGGACAGTTCCATCATTTTGTGCAACGTGAAAATCGATCGTCCATGGTCGCAATTTGTCCGTCATCTGCTCATAAGCTGCGTAAAACTCTTCTTCGCTATAGCCATCCTGCAGCAGTGCATGTTCAGGTGCGTTGTATCCCATCAAGTACAGATAGGTGTGAGCCTGGTCCGCTTGGAATCCCAGCGTTTCAGGTTTCCCCACGGCTTCCAGCAGATCCAGCATGTCTTTCCAACTGTGCATTCCCGCCCAACAGATCTCACCTTCACAAGCAAGTCGTTCGCCATGCTCGGCGGCAATTTCCGCCGCTTTGGTAAACGTGTCAACGATTCTAGCTGTATTGGAAGTGGGATCCTCTTTCCATTTCTCGACTCCAAACTCAGCAGAGTCGATTCGAATCACGCCGTATTCACGAATTCCATGCTCATTAAAAACCTTGGCAATTCGGCATGCTTTCTCGATGGCCTGCAAAAATTTCCCCTGTTGTTCGTCGTCACCCATCGCTGAATCACCGACCGTTCCTGGCCAAACGGGGGCCACCAGCGAGCCAACTTTGAGCCCATGACTCCCAATCAGATCAGCAATTCTTTTCAGCTCATCGTCGCTTGCGTCGGGATCGGTGTGCGGATGAAAAAGAAAGTAGTCAACGCCTTCGAATTTTTGACCATCGACCTCGGCAGCCGCTGTCAACTCGAGCATGCGTTCGAGGCTGATGGGTGGTTCCTGACCTTCATCATCTCCCTTACCAACGAGGCCTGGCCACATTGCGTTATGAAGCTTCGGATAGTTTTTGTGCTGGTCAGACATGGTGTTCTGTAAAACTCGGCAATTTGGGGATGTTTTTCGAAAACGCGGCAATCAGCTGGGCTACTCGGTAGCCAACTGCAGCCTTAAATGTTTTATTGACTGAATGCCTCGGGTACAAGAACGCGAGGAAAGTCCCTTTTCTATTCAGCAAAAATAATCTTCGGGACCATCCCGAAGATCGAATTGAACGTTACCACCTGTCCCACAATCACCTTATGGCGACCAAATCCTCTATTCACCGTTCACTCGCATCCCGAGTTCCCAGCATTGTTTGGGATCAAAATTCCCCTCTCTCAATGCAAATTGATACCCGGAAAGGTGAAATCAGCACCCGTCATGGGCGGTTTTCAGGTGGAGCAGCTGATCAGGTCGAAGTGATTGAGGTCGATACCGGCGCGATTCGCGTCATGATTCTACCAACCCGAGGAATGTCAATCTGGAGAATGGAGGCCAGTGGAGTACGTTTTGGTTGGCAATCACCCATCTTTGGCCCAGTACACCCTTCTCAGGTTCCTATCTTTGATTCCAGTGGGATTGGCTGGCTGGAGGGATTTGACGAACTGCTGGTCCGGTGTGGGCTTGAGAGCAACGGCGCACCAGAGCATGACCCAGAGGGGAATCTGATTCACCCGCTGCATGGGCGAATCGGTAATCTGCCGGCTGATTCTCTGGCAATTGAGTACGACGAAGCCTCTGGAAGGCTTGAAGTGATCGGTGAAGTCCTTGAATCACGTCTATTCGTCAAAAGATTGCGTTTACGCAGCCGAATTCGATTTGAAGCTGGAAGCGCGGAAGTTGCAGTTTTAGACGATGTGACCAATGAACTTTCAAAACCGGCATCCATGCAATTGCTTTATCACATCAATGTCGGGGCACCCATTCTCGGCGAGGGTGCAAAATTAGAAGCACCGATTGAATCACTTGCACCCAAAGACTCACTCGCAGCCAGTGAAATAGAAACATGGAACGAGTTTGGTGCACCCGAAGAAGGCTATGCCGAGCGTGTTTACTTTGCTCGGCTTCGGGCTGACGAATCCAGTGCCACCACGACAATGCTCAGGTCCGCTGACGGAGAAAAGGGGCTTGGTGTTACCTTCCATGTAAATGGGTTGCCAAGATTCATTTTATGGAAGAATACAGCCGCAGAAAGTGATGGTTACGTCACCGGTTTGGAACCAGCCACCAACTACCCCAATACCCGCTCATTCGAAGAGAAACAGGGCCGCACAATCGAACTCGAAGGTGGCGCTACAGCGTCATTCCGCGTTAAGCTGATGCCCCTGACTACGGCAGAAGAAGTCGACGAAGTGTCGCGTCAAATCCAGGCTCTGCAGGGTGACAAAGATCCGGAAATTCATCTTCAACCCAGACCGGGTTGGTCACCTGGTGCGTGACGGCCCCAACACCCTGACAAGTGACAGCGATCCGAGTTCTACTTGACCTTCACGCCGTCGATCTTAAAGATTGCAAAGTGGCTAGCGCCTTTTGGACCAACCCCGTTGGGATACTTGTACTTTTCGGTATCAATCTTGAATTTACCTTCGACGGTTACGGGTCGAGTCACAAAGTCCGTTGTTTTACCGGGCACCATCTCGACAATCACACAATCAAAGAGGGCTGCTCCGGGGCCAAAACAACATTCCTGATTGTCCCGCACCAGCACAAACTGATCGATGTTGGTTTCTTTGAACAACGTACTTGGCAGAATGTAGCCTCGCAGTTTGACCTTCACGCCATCAAGTTTTTTGATCTCGTCCGTCAACAAAGCGGGTTGAAATTTTGCGTCTTTCTCGAGCTTGAAGCTCAAATCATCAAAGTTAATGTCGCCCTTGGCTCGCGACGATTCGCTACTTTTTCGGACTTCTACCTTAGGCTTTGAGTCAGCTGTGGACTTCGGCTTACGACCCGCCTCCACCTTGGCAACACCCTCACCTACCCCATTCGCAGTTTTCTGGTTAGTCGTTTCATCTTGCTGGGGATTCAGCGGTTGTGGGCCTGCCGCATGTGAAGCTTCAACCAGCAGAATGGAACTCACGATCATCGCGAAACGCAAAAACATGATGTGTTGGCTCAAAAGGGTCCTATTTGCCGCAACGAAGGCTACGCCAACGCCGTGTACCCCCAGTATAGCCACAGGCAGGAAGCAGCGAACACATCAAAATGAACGGATCAACGACTCAGCGGATTTGATCGACTTTCATTTGATAGAAAACAGTGTTGTCAAAGTCAGTCACTTTTTGCGGCCCGCGATTCAGCGTGAAAGTGCCGGCCAATTTCTTCTTAGTCAAACCGGCTTTGGTAGTTTGTCCATTGAGCAACCTGACTTCGATCATATCACTGCTTTTGGGCTGTCCTCCGAAGCAACAGGTCCCCAAATCAGGAACGAGGATGAATCGTTTCAGCAAACCGCTGCCGGAGGAGGGATGAATGTAACCCTTCAGAAAAATGTCATTGCCATTGATCTCAATCGCTTTTGAGCTCGGTTGGTCGCCTGGCGAATTGGAAGCCTGCTGCAATTCCCAGAAATGAACGCGTGTGTAGCCCTCGGGTACCTCCGTCAAATAGACGTAGCTGTGCAAGCTAATGCCGCCCAGAATCACGAGGGAGTTAAAAACGATTCCTGTCATCGCCAGCGAGTGACCCGCAAACTCTTGTGGGAACCGTTTAATCTTCCGGTATCCCACGATACCCAGAATCACCCCGAGAAAAGCCAAGCCCAAGAAGACCCAGACAAATAAACCCAACAACGACACAAAGGCACAGATGACCGAAGCGATAGCGGTCGTGCTCAGAGCACGGTAAGGAAATTCCGGCTCACCAGAACTGGAGGTTATCTCGATATCAGCTGACATATTTCTGTTTCACCAAGATGATCTGCGACATATTGGCGACTCCACTAAGATCCGACGACTAGCCTTTGACGGGCTGTGCTCCGCCGGAGAGCAGCAAGAACTGAACAATCATAATGGTCGCCAATGCGAGACCTAGTACGTAGCTCAACCGCCAAGGGTTCATTCCGGATTCAGAACCTGTGGTAGATCCCAGTTCTGTAGATCCCAGTGCTGCTGTAGCCTGCCCTGGTTGGGCAAGCACCGACCCTTGATTCATACCGAGTTCATTCTCACCACTGCTGGGAAACACTGAACCGCTTGAAAGTTTGTCATCGATTTCTCGATCCACCGATGAACTCGAATCCGTTTTCCCGGTTTCGCGACTGGGAACGGGGATTGAGAAGAAAGTATTGGCACGGCGGACACTCTCTGGATCAATTTCTTCAAGTTTCTTCAACGCCTTCTTAGCAGCCGGCAGGGGGCAAGCACGAAGATAGTTAACCACTGGCACACGTACCCAATTGTTGTCGGGATCTGCTTTGACGAACAAATCCACCAATCGATCGATCTGGCTCCAATCACTCCATCGCGCGAGGTCAGGAATCACTAAATCAGCTAGATCCTTGCGATCCAACACGTGATGCAGCGATTCGACCAGGGCACTGCGTGGAAGAACATCGCCCTCAGTTCCATGAAAGCGTACTGCCATGATCGCGGCGTAGGTGTCGGCATAGGGTGCCTTCTTGTTCGCAAGAAAAAGTTCGTCGACTATCGGCAAACCCTGTTCACCTGCCAACGTGAGATAACAGGCAATCAAAGCATCAAGTCCACCACGCGTACTCTTCTGAGTACTGCGAAGCATTTTCTCGAGGAACGGTAAATCTTTCTCATCGCCACAAACACCCAACATGGTTAAGTAAAGCCGTTTGCGGTCGGTTGCCATTTCGGGATCGCCAATCCATTGGAGCAACTGCTTACGATCCATTTCGGGACCGAGTTTTTTAACGGCATCGTAGGGAGCGACTGCGAACTCATCGTAGGCATCCCGTGCCAACATCGATTCTTCGTCCTGCAGAAACTTATGATAAAAGCGTAATCGCGCGAGTGAATCATCTGGCAATTTCGTAATGTTGCCGATGTACTTTTCTGCTCTTTTGCTGACGGGCAAGCATGACCATTGCAGATCCGGTGGATCCACACCCGAAAGCATGAATCGACGCCCGATGCTCACCTCACCATAATAAATTGCTTTGACTTCTTGGCCGACTTTGATCAAGTCGGATCCTTTCAGCACGGCTTCGACCTTCATCAGCACTTCACCGGTTTCTTTGTTCCGGGTCATATCGTTTTGAAGCGACGTGGCGATGACAACAGCATCCATCGATCCCATTTCCTGCCTGAGGGTCTGCGACACAGCGTTGCAGAACGGGCAGGCTTCTGCGACGAGACCCGAAAAACTGCCGACAATGAGCAGAAGGGCGACTAGTAAGGGTCGAATCGAGGATTGCGATACGAACATGCGGTATACCACGGTGCAAAGGAATAGATGCTGGCCTTGGCGGCCTTTTCACATCAAGTCTCATACGCTCATTATTGAAGGATCAACCTCGCTGCTTTTACAGATTGCAGCGGAGCTATCAGGTAATCATAGGTGGCGAAGATGGTTCATGAGAAGTCGTTCTACGTACGGGTGGACCGCTTCCGCAGAGTTTTCCCCGCATAATCCATCCCTGAACGACTCAACCGATGCTACCCAACGTGCCGATAGTGACGGTACGTCGGGTTGTGTTACCGAGTTTGCAAGCGAATTTTGCCCATACAAGGCGAAGAATCGCACCATTGTGAACATCGATCATCACAACAAGACAGCCGGGCCGGACAGCTGAGGACTCAGTAATACAGCTCATTGCCCGATATTAGCCAAAATATTCCCGCGATATTCGCCGCAGCTTGGCGAGTTCGTACGTCTCGAGGGGGGACGCAGTGATGCTTCGTCATCTTTTGATCGCCGCCGTACTGTCATGCAGTTACGTCGCTCTGTCCGACAATGCTTCGGCTGACCAGCGGGCCTACGGCCGCGCTTGGGGTGGACAATCCGATTTCCGCGACTGGAATCGGTTCTACCACTATCCGTATGTCTATTACCCCCAGAATTTCTGGGGGCAAGAGTACTTCCGAAGCAGTGATAGCCTGTACCACAGGTATCCGCCAGAAATGCGGATTCCAGTCTACAACAAGAAGTGGCACAACTATTACCCGAGCAACCGCCGGTTCCACTCGGGCCATCACTTCATTTTGGATGTCTTTTAGACACGATCACACGTCATCGCACTCGGCTGATGATTTCAAGCTGCTGCCACTGGTGCATTCGCCAGTCGGGTGTTTGCTGTTCATCGTATCAATCGAGGCTGGCGGGACTGATGGTATCTGGAAGCGGGATTCGGCCGTTCGCACGGCTGTTGGATAAATCGAACGCGTCGGTCTGGGCAATCAGTCCGGCCGGCAAGCTGATTTATTTGTCACCCGGTTGCAGCCAATGGCTCGGATTTGACAGCGCGCTCCTGCTGGATCGTCGCTCTGTTGCGGGTGCGCCGATCTCGGACGACAGATTGGATTTGATCGCCGCTGCACTGGCAGCCCCTGCAGAATTGCGCCGCCGCGGGACAGCCTCCCTGCGAATCACACCTCCTCCGTATGATCTCCACCGGCCCGAAGTTCGGGAAGCGAGATTTGTAAGAGTCGGGAAGGAAGATAATTCGTTAATACTTGCCGTTGCGGGTGAGTTCGACGATCGCATACCCGAACCAGACTTGAAAGATGCGGTTGCAGTAAGACAACAGCTTGATTCGTGGCGACGAAATCACGCTGCCACCGCAATCAACATCACAGCGGGCACTTCGAATGAAGCGGTTCGGCTTAGACGTCGCATTAACGTCGCGGCGTCTACCCGCACAGACGTTGGTTTCTTCGGACCACCAGGTTCCGGTGGTGAGTCCATTTTAATGCGTATTCACGAGCTATCATCGCCCGGTGAAAACCTGATCAGCGTTGACGGCCCGCTGATGGACTCAGATCTGCTCGATGCGACATTGATGCCCGCACGACATCAACTGGCAGAACACAAGGAAGCTTGCGTGACGGCTCTGGTGCATGGTCTGGATGAAATGCCATTTGAAGCACAACAGCGGCTAGCGGGCCTGCTAGAAACATTCTCGGGTCGCTTGAGGCTGCTAGCGAGCTGTGGGTCGCAGCTAATTGAATTAAATGCACCCACGGATGACGTGATCAGTGAAAGTCTATCGCTGGAAGAGGAGCGAGCTCGCGGACTGTGCTCGCAGTTGATTGACGTCATCAGCTCGCTGACAATCGTCAACCGGCCACTTGCTATGCGGGTTGAAGATATTCCATTGATTGCCACGGCAATGCTTGACACGCGACACGCCGCCGGTGAGGGCCCCGCAGAAAGAATCAATCGAGCTGCGCTCGATGCACTGGTGGTATACCCATGGCCTCACAACTTTGAGGAACTGGAAAATGCCATCCGACATTCAATCCGAACTGCTACGGGAAGTGTGATTGCCTCGGAACATCTGCCATTAGCAATCCGTTCCTACCAACCCGGTTCAACTCTAAAACGTGCCAAACACACAATACTCTCACTCGATGACGCAATTCAGCGATATGAACTGAGACTGATCACAGAAGCGATCGAATCTGCCGACGGTAACCGTGCGGAAGCAGCTCGACGGCTCGGTATCAGCAGAGCACGCTTAATTCGACGCCTCGAAGATCGTTCCCCCAGTTCGCCATCACCGTAGGACTCTCGTTGCATGAATTGGTCGTTGGTTGATCCGGGCGTTATTCGACCTTGGCTAATCTGTGAAACAGGTAGCCGATGGCTGACTGCTGTCCGAAGATTTGGACCGGAAATGGTTCCAGAGGACTTGGTTCCAAAGGTGGAATCCGCGAGCCGGGACGAGATCCTCGCGAGTCTGAGTCTTGCGGAGCCCTCAATTGTGCTGTGGGAAGCCCGCCGGGAGTCGCTCGCGGCAAATTGCGAATCTCTCGCTCGAACCTCTGCAGTCAACCCACGGGCACTCCAAATCATCGCATGTCATCATTTAACGCGTCGCGAGCAATTGTGCCTGACCCCATTTTCGGTGGCAGCGATGATTCAGCATCCCGAAGAATTGCCTCGTTTGACTCGCATGATTCACCTCCACTTCGCAAGGTGGACCCAGTCCATAGACTAGAGAGAAAGTTTACCAGGTCAGGTGCCTCAAAATTCCTACCTTACTCATCGGGTGTGATAATACGCACATTGGCCGCAATCATGTTCTCAAGGTCGAATCGTTAGTACGTCCGATCTCGGCGGTCAAATTGGTTTTCCAATCAATTCGACTGCCTGCTAACGTCTCGACCTTGCCTGAACCCCAGCAACAAACGTCCTCCAACAGCTTCACGAAAACAATCATGAGCAACCTGTCCCCCGAAACTGTCCGGAAAGCGATTTCCAACCACCCTGACCCCGAGACAGGACGTGGTTTGGATTCCATGGGTCAAATCAAGGACATCGTTGTCGAACAGGACCATGCAGCCCTCACGATTGGACTGACAACCCACAGTGCACCAATGGCTGATGAGCTCACCGACGCTTTGGAATCAAAGATCGTCGCATCCGCACCAGGTAGCAAGGTCACGATCACGTACGTCGACCATCCTCGCCCCCCCGCCCGGGTCGGTCAAATCGCACTGAAAGCAAAGAGTGTCATCGCCGTTGGCAGTGGAAAAGGCGGGGTCGGCAAAAGCACCGTCGCAGCGTCCTTGGCGCTCACGCTCCGCCGGTACGGTGCCAAAGTCGGATTGATGGACGCCGACGTTTATGGTCCTAGCATCCCCCAATTGTTGGGACTATCCGGACGGCCCGCCATCACCGCTCAGAAACGAATTGATCCGATCAAACTCGATGATGATCTTCCTGTCATGTCGATGGGATTCCTCGTCGAACCTGACCAGGCTGTCATTTGGAGAGGCCCAATGCTGCATGGATCGATCAATCAGTTCCTTGGCGATACCGATTGGGGTGACCTGGATTACCTAATCATCGATATGCCGCCGGGCACCGGCGATGTGGCGCTGACCCTGTCTCAGGCACTTCCGCTGGCTGGTGCTGTCATCGTTTGCACCCCTCAAGAAGTTGCCTTACTTGATGCAATCAAGGCAGTCAGCATGTTCCGGAAAGTTGAAATTCCAATCTTGGGAATGGTCGAAAACATGAGCGGATTTCAATGCCCTGATTGCGGCAAGACATATGATATTTTTGGCAAAGGTGGTGCGCGGCAAAAAGCGGAGGAGCTCAAGGTTCCGTTCCTCGGTGAACTTCCAATCGATATCACGCTCAGAACCGCTGGTGACGAAGGTAAACTGGCAGATGTGATTGATTCCAATGATGCATCCCGGGCGCCATTCGATGCGATCTGTAAGGCTGTAGTCCGTGAATTGGCCATGCGAGCAGCCAACCAGCCAACCAAAGTCAGCCTACCCACCCTGTAACCATCGATGAATCCCACCGGATCAACTGATTTACGTTCTGCTGACGCACCGTAGCGGACTTGAGCCAGTTAAAGACCGCCACAGGAAAACGGAACCACATCATCCAATTGCTAGCATGCAGATGACTGAACTGCCGAAGTCGATTGAGTGATGGGCTCTATCCCGAATCGCTTCCGCCACTGGCACCACAGCGAGTGGCAGTGTCTTGATCAATACTTGCTAGCAATTGTTGCTGAATGGAACTCAAACGGCCTCACTTCTTGCTGGCCTTTCTTGATTGAGTTGTGTTGCTGGCAAAAGACTGACGTGGGCTAGCCTCTGTTACCGAGGTTGGTTGGTCACTCGGTGAGTTGATCAGTTGTGGGTTGGTCAGTTGTGGGAGATCACCTGAGATGGTCAGAAAAGCTTGGCTGCGAGGTTCATTTACCGTGTATTGCGGCATCTTTTACGGCCAGCGCATGAAAAAAGCCGCATCGGGGCAGAACCCTGACACAGCTTTTTTTGTTTGTAACGGTTCAGTCGAAACTGAACTGTAGTGCAACCTAGCGACGCTTTTTAGCGGCTTTTTTCTTGGTAGAACGCTTTTTAGTAGCTTTCTTCTTGGTTGCTTTCTTCTTGGCGGCTTTCTTCTTAGTCGCCTTTTTCTTAGTAGCTTTCTTCTTAGTAGCTTTCTTCTTAGTAGCTTTTTTAGCAGCTTTTTTCTTAGTTGCCTTCTTCTTTGCAACTTTCTTCTTGGCGGCTTTCTTCTTAGTCGAACGCTTTGCAGCCTTCTTCTTAGTAGCCTTCTTCTTAGGAGCTGCTTTCTTCTTTGCTTTCTTCTTGGCCACGTTCTTCCTCCGCTGAGAAAGGAAACGTTGGCGAGTCCTCGAGACTTTTAAAGCAACGCCTTAGAAGTCACCGGCCACGGCTCACCAACCGTCATGTGTGGTTGAATCTCTGAGCCATGATGTCCAACATCGTACCGGCTCATCCTTCCAACCGTTTAAAACTGGGCGTAACTTTACGCGCTTCTACAAATTCTGCAACATCTTTTTTGAAAAAAAGTGGTTGCGTGACAAAAAAAAATCGTTACGTGAATGCTCTCTAACCATTTAATTGTGCGCTTTAGTGCGCACGCGAACGTGCAAAACAGACGCTAGTAACGAAAGAAACGCGAACAACGCGCTTTTCAAACACGATTCAATAACCCATCCGATTGCTTTGTTGAATCGTTTGAAAATTTGTCCATCCAAGCATCAAAAAAAGTATTCCTAAATACGTTTCACCATATGCGAACCCATAAAACCCAACTGCACCCGCAACAATCACACTGACCCAAAGCGCTTGCAGAATGTTACCGCCGCTCAACTGCACACATGATCTCATGACTTGACCACCATCCAGTGGCATCACAGGTAAGAGATTCAACAACGCCCAAAAGATGCTCGGATAGATATAGAAAGTGATCAGGATCAAGAGTCCTGGGCTATCGATGGCGTTACCTTCGACAAGAGATGGGATTAATTTAAAAACCTGCGGTATACTCCCGAAAAAAATCAGTTGGTAGCCGGCCAATTTCACTGCAACGACGACCAGCACACCGGAACCAAGCTGAGCGAGCGGACCCGCCAGTGAAATCCAGATATTTTGTAGAGGAGACAGCCCACCAGACGAGTGGTCTGTTGTCCGCGACCTTCCGGGGATCGCCATGCCGCCGAAGTGATAAAGAACGATTGATGATTCGATTCCACAGCTGCGAAACGCGAGGGAGTGTCCCAACTCATGGATGATGATGGACACCAGCAGACAAGCCGACCAAACAAGCAACATCGGCAGCAATCCGAGGCTGTTAACGCCAAGTAATCGATCCATGGATCGCGCCAGCCCGTATCCAAACACGAACGCTGCGATCCAAAATGTCCAAGACACCCTGATGGGAATCCCAAACAGATTGAATCGCAAATCGTAAGGCGACTGGGCTGGTTCTTGCAGAAACATGATGTGGTAGCCAAATCGGAAGGCGGCAAGAAAAAACTGGAATCAGAAGGAGGCAGTCTAACTGTTTCCTTGTTTCAGATCGGCATGACACCCATCAATCATTCCGGCACTTTGCTCCACTTGTTCGGAAACTGGGTACCTTGTCGGGAAACCAAGCATCGTCTCAGTGACAACACATCCTTTTCCGCCGTCAAGTTGCGCGGAGTTCATTGAAAATCACACCTACTTCAGGTTAGCAATCAGAAACGCCCACAGATCAGCGTACTCATCAATTCTCTTGCTGATGGGTGTTCCTGCTCCATGACCTGCTCGCGTTTCGATTCTGATCAAGGCAGGACGATCACAACCCTGCGCCGCCTGTAGGGCAGCTGCAAATTTGAAACTGTGCCCAGGAACAACACGATCATCCCGTTCAGCCGTTGTTACCAACGTCGCTGGATAACACGTACCGCTTTTCAGATTATGAAGTGGCGAATAGGACAACAGGTTATCTATTTGATCTGCTTCATCACTGCTTCCGTATTCGGTGGCCCATGCCCAACCAATTGTGAACTTGTGATAACGCAACATATCCATGACGCCTACCGCGGGCAGGCAGGCACCAAACAGGTCTGGGCGTTGTGTCATGACAGCCCCGACCAACAAACCACCGTTGCTGCGACCCTGTAATGCCAAACGATTGGGTTCTGTGTAACCTTTCGCAACAAGATGTTCTGCGGAAGCGATGCAGTCATCAAACACATTCTGTTTTTTAAGTCGCATCCCATCTTCGTGCCATTGGCGTCCATACTCTCCACCACCACGCAGGTTGGCAACAGCATAGATACCCCCACTTTCGACCCAGCCGACCGTAGCAGGTGAGAATGACGGCGTGATTGAAATATTGAATCCACCATAGCCGTACAACAAAGTCCGGTTGGAACCGTCCAGTTTCGAATCTTTTCGCCGGGTCACGATGATGGGCACCGTCGTACCATCTTTGCTCTTACAAAACAGTTGCTCGGTCACAAACTCGTCAACATTGAAATCGACGTCGGGTTGCCGCCAGAGAGTGATTTTCCCGTCAGGCAAACTCACGCGGTAGATCGACGCGGGCGTCACGTAGTTTGCGAAAGAAAAGAACGTCTCCTTGGCGTCGCGCTTTCCGCCAAAACCACTGATCGTTCCTACACCAGGCAAATCCATTTCACCAAGGAGCGCACCGTCCATGTCATGACGGGTCACCTTGCCGCGGGCATCTTTTAGCCAACTGGCGTAAAAAATTGTTCCAAACAGGTTCGCTCCTTCCAAAACATCTTCGGTCTGGGGAATTACCTCGCGCCACGCACTCCGTTCCGGTTGTTTGGCAGATACAGCAATCAACCGACGTTTCGGTGCTTCATGATCAGTCATGAAGAACAACGTTTCACCATCCGCTGCAATCCATTCATATTCAGCATCAAAGCCTGTAATCAACGGTTCCACTTTGGAATCCGGTTGCTGCAAATCCTTGATGAATATCTGAGACTTTGGTTCGCTGCCTTTCCAGTTCTGAACGATCAGATAATGGCCATCATCTGTCACAGCAGGTGAAAAACCCCACTTCGGATGATCTGGTCGCTCCAAAATCAGCTGATCTTTGCTTTGTGAGTCTCCAATCTTGTGAAAAAACATCCGTTGATTTTCATTGGTACCCGTCAGCTCTTGCCCTTCCTGTGGTTCTGCATATCGCCCGTAAAAGAATCCACTGCCGTCGGGCATCCATGCAATGCTACTAAACTTGACCCACTTAACCAGATCATCGAGATCCTTACCGGACGCTACATCGCGTACCTTCCAAGTCCGCCAATCACTTCCACCATCGGCCAAACCATAAGCAAGCAATTTTCCATCTTTGCTTGCTACAGCACCCGCTAGCGCGACCGTCCCATCCTTGCTCAAGGTATTGGGGTTCAGCAAGACTTCGCGTGGAGCTTCCAACGACGTGGCTTTGTAGTACACACTTTGGTTTTGAAGGCCATCATTGTGAGTGTAAAAGTAAGTCTTGCCGCGATGGCTGGGCATTCCGAATCGCTCATAGTTCCACAGTTTTTTGAGCCGTTTTTGCATCACCTTCCGTTCTGGAATTGATTGCAAATACTGTTGCGTGATTTTATTTTCTGCTGCAATCCACTCCGCTGTCTGCTCACTTTCGGTATCTTCCAACCAGCGATAGGGGTCAGCGACCTTCCTACCGTGATAATCATCTACAACATCGAGTGCCTTGGTTTCTGGATACTTCATTTTATTTGTGCCGACATTGCTCGAATTTTGCTGAGCTTGTGAAGGTCCGGAAGTTAGGGTGTAGAAAATGAAAAGTAACACCAGACAATGGAAACGGTGTAAATTCACTTGAAAAATCCTTATCAGAAAAAGCTCGAAATCTTGGACGCGGTTTTCATAACCGCATGCCCCACAAGATAACCGAGTTGGGGAGAGATGGACGCATTGTCTG
>Ga0315322_10000483_pt1 | contig 29720 bp, 31 predicted proteins | sample M110021515metaG_FD_203461 | JGI IMG/M metagenome (GOLD analysis project Ga0315322, IMG submission 203461) | Ammonia-oxidizing marine archaeal communities from Monterey Bay, California, United States - M1 100m 21515 | ecosystem: Environmental > Aquatic > Marine > Intertidal zone | place: USA...
AATCTGGAAACATTGGAGAGATACGGCGAAGGCACTCCTGACGACTGGATCGAACGTAATGTTTACACTAAACATAGTGTGAAAGGTGTTGCTTCAATGCTTATCATCAATCTTGTTCTATTCGGACCAATTGGACTAACCATCTGGGCAGTTCAAATGGCTTGGTCACCTGTATTAGCTGCTGGGATTGTTAATGGTGTTGGGCATTATTGGGGTTACCGTAATTTCCAACCGGAAGATGCGAGCCGCAATATAGTTCCATGGGGTATTCTTATTGGTGGTGAAGAATTACATAATAATCATCATGCATACGCAACTTCTGCACGCCTCTCTAATAAATGGTATGAATTCGATATTGGCTGGATGTATATATGCATCCTGAAAGCAGTAGGACTAGCGAAAGTTAAAAAAATGGCACCTAAATTACGCCTTGATAAGACAAAGAGTAAGTGTGACTCTGATACGCTACAAGCAGTTATTTTGCATCGTTATGAAGTATTAGCAAAATATGCTCACTCCCTAAAGAAAACTTTTGCCAAGGAAATAGATCATTTACAAAAAGAAGCCACATACCATGGTGTGGACAACATCACCCTTAAACGTTGGGTCTTAGCTGACTCTAAAACACTACAGGAACACGAGCGCACTAAGCTTAATTTAGTGTTAAGTAAAATTAAAACGCTAGATAAAGTCTATACTATGCGTGAAGAACTTGTATCAGTGTGGGAGCGTTCCACGGCAACTAAGGATGAGTTAGTAAAACAGTTGGAAGACTGGTGCCACCGTGCAGAAGAAAGCGGCATCGAAGTACTAGAAAAGTTTTCCCGCAGACTACGCTGCTATGCATAATAAATGCTGACAGTAAAAATCTTATAATAATTTGTACAAAAAAAACCCGATATAAAAATCGGGTTTTTTTATTTCTATCTGAAACAACAATACTACTTTAATTTTGTTTCCTTATACTTCACATGCTTACGTACTACAGGATCAAATTTTGAAATCTCTAGTTTTTCTGCAGTAGTTCTTTTATTCTTAGTAGTAGTATAGAAATGTCCCGTTCCAGCAGAAGACTCAAGTTTTATTTTTTCACGCATGATCTAATTCCTAAATTTTTAAATACTAAAACTTAACACACTAACCTATATACTATTCCCACTAGCACGCATTTTTGCCAGAACTGCATCGATTCCATTCTTATCTATAGTACGTAATGCAGCATTGGATAAACGCAAATTAATCCAACGGTTTTCACTCTCAACCCAAAACTTTCGGTGCTGTAAATTTGGAAGAAAACGACGTCTCGTTCTATTGTTAGCATGGGAAACATGGTTGCCTGACATAGGCTTCTTGCCAGTGACTTCACATATTCGTGACATAACAACATACTCCGGAATTCTTAAAAGGACGCATTATATACTGATTTCTTGCAAAAGTTGGTATTATTATCTAAAGAATCATCAAATAAATACATAACTAAGATTAATAGGCAACATGACTCTTCAACTGTAAAACCAACATTTAATTTAAAAAATATGTTCAAATCAAAATGTTACACTCCTTTTTAAGAAAAAGTTCATTTTTAGGTTAAAATTCTGTTCCCTAGAAAAGTATCTTACAAAAAACAGCTATGGTTACATCACCCTTACTCCACACTAAGCGTCTGCTTCTAGGAATCACTGGTGGAATTGCCGCGTACAAAGCAGCAGAAGTTGCGCGCCTTCTGGTGAAGAAAGATATTGATGTGCAGACAGTAATGACAGAATCAGCTTGTAAATTTGTTGGGCCAGCTACATTACAAGCGCTAACTGGTAATACCGTGTTTACAGACTTATGGGATAGCCGTATTAATAATAATATGGCACACATAAACATCTCTCGTAATGTAAGCACCATCCTAATTGCTCCCGCTAGTGCAAATTTTATAGCTAAACTTGCAAACGGTTTTGCGGATGATCTTTTATCAACATTATGTTTAGCTCGTAATTGCCCTTTATTTATTGCCCCCGCAATGAACCGTCAGATGTGGGAGAACCCAGCTACACAACGTAATATAGTAACTTTGCAACGTGATGGAGTGTTAATTATTGGCCCAGCCAGTGGTGCCCAAGCATGTGGAGAGACAGGTATGGGCCGCATGCTTGAAGCTCAAAAACTGGTTGAAGAAATGTTAATCTTTTTTCAACCAAAATTGCTACAAGATAAGCATATTCTTATAACAGCCGGACCAACATACGAAGCTATTGACGCAGTCCGTGGCATCACTAATTTAAGTTCGGGCAAGATGGGTTATGCAGTTGCTAATGCGGCACTAGAAGCGGGAGCAAAAGTTACACTAATTTCTGGTCCAACATTTCTTGAGGCTCCTTCTGGAGCTACTCTAACTAACGTAACAAGCGCACAAGAAATGTTCTCAGCAGTAAAGAAAAATCTTTCTGGTACAGATATTTTTATAAGTGTTGCAGCAGTTGCAGACTTCCTTCCTGCTAACAATAGTAACCAGAAGATTAAAAGAACTAGTAGCAACATATCATTACTACTTGCACCTAATCCTGATATTCTGGAATTTGTAGCAAGGACACCTAAACCACCTTTTTGTGTAGGCTTTGCAGCAGAAACAGAGAATATAGAAAAAAATGCAGAAGCCAAAAGGCGTAGGAAGAAAATACCTCTTCTTGCCGCTAATCTCGTTCCAAATGCTATTAATTCTGATAAAAGTGAACTAATTTTATTTGATGACAATGGCAAGCATCTTCTACCTGAGGCACCAAAAACAGAACAGGCAAGGCACCTAATTAAGCATGTTTCACTACTATATGAAAAATGGAATAAATAATTTTATGGAAAAAATTGAAATTAAGATTATTGATGAGCGTTTGCGTGAACAACGACCATCCTATGCAACTTCTGGTTCTGCTGGACTAGACTTACGAGCTTGTATCGGAGATTCATTAACTGTAGAGCCAGGAGAGGTTAGTCTTATTCCAACTGGAATCGCCATCCATCTTGCAGACCCAAGCCTTGCTGCCATGATTTTGCCGCGTTCTGGCCTTGGCCATAAGCATGGAATTGTACTTGGAAACCTAGTAGGTCTTATCGACTCAGATTATCAAGGACAAATAATGGTATCCTGCTGGAATCGGAGTAAGGTATCTTTCAAAATCAATCCATTAGAGAGAATTGCGCAACTTGTAGTGGTACCGGTTGTACGAGTTAATTTTAATGTAGTAACTGAGTTCAAGGAAAGTAACCGGGGTGAAAAGGGGTTTGGTAGTACCGGTACACAATAAAGTAGCGCTATGCACCTACTTACGGCAAGCATCCTACTTACGCTTCTATCGTCATCAGCTAGCGCAGAGATACCACTTATCCATTTAAAAGTTTCTGGCTACACTCTTTCTGCTGAAGTTGCTTACAAAAAGGAATCTCGCATTAAGGGATTGGCGTATCGAAATTTTATAAAAAAAAATAGTGGCATGTTATTTATATTTCCTGAGGCCTCTATTCATAGCATGTGGATGGTTAATACCTATATCCCGTTGAGTGTCGCATTTCTTGATAAGAATGGGATGATACTTAATATTATTGATATGTCACCACATACAAGAACAAGAAATTCTGCAACTAGTAAAGCTAAGTATGCTCTTGAAATGAACCTCGGCTGGTTCAGTTCAAGAAGTATTAAAGCAGGAGAGAAAATAACAGGCCTAGAAAAGGCCCCTAATGCAGAATAATTAACGTTTTCTTCTATTCTGGATAGTTGAAATTACATTCCAGGGAGCATTCCCTTGAGTCCTCGCATCATTTTTGCCATCCCACCTTTATTCATTTTCTTCATCATTTTCTGAGTCTGCTCGAATTGAGCTAGTAAACGATTCACTTCCTGCACTGAAACACCTGCTCCAGAAGCAATGCGACGCTTACGAGACGCTTTAAGAATTTCTGGTTTAGATCGCTCTCTAAGTGTCATTGAGTTAATAATACCCTCAGTACGTCCTATAACCTTATCGTCCATTTGGATATTTTTAACAGCATCTCCTAATTGTGCAGGTAGCTTGTCTGCTAATGCACCCATACCTCCCATACTTCTCATTTGCTGAAACTGCATCTTGAAATCATCTAGGTCAAATTTTTTCCCTGATTTTATTTTTTTGGCTAATTTCTCTGCTTCATTCTGGTCTATACCACGTTTAGCTTCTTCAATAAGCCCCAGAACATCTCCCATACCAAGTATACGTGATGCCATACGATCGGGATGAAAAGCTTCAAATCCTGTCATCTTCTCAGCCACACCAGCAAATTTAATTGGCTTTCCTGTGACATGGCGCACTGATAATGCCGCGCCTCCACGAGAGTCACCATCTAACTTGGTAAGAATAACCCCTGTAAGAGGCAAGACATCTGCAAATGTCTTGGCAATATTCACCGCATCCTGACCTTGCATTGCATCTACCACAAACAAAGTCTCGATTGGTTTAAGAAGTACCTCTAATTCTCTAATTTCAGCCATCATAGGCTCATCTATAGCTAACCTACCAGCAGTATCCATAATCATCACATCATGATGATGTCTACGAGCATGCTCTAATGAAGCAGTAGCAATTTCTCTTGGCTGTTGTCCTGCTTGAATTGGAAAAAAATCTGCATTAACTTGGTTGGCTAGCACCTCCAACTGATCGGCTGCAGCTGGGCGGTATATATCACAGGAAACCAGTAACACTTTTTTCTTTTTCTGCTCTATCAACCATTTCGCTAATTTAGCGCTACTAGTTGTTTTACCAGCACCCTGTAATCCCGCCATGAGGATAACCGCAGGAGGTACGGTAGAAAGATTAATTTCAGAGCTTTCCTTCCCCATTATAGAAATAAGCTCCTGATGCACTACACCAATCAGGGCCTGTCCAGGGGAAAGGCTACCTATTACTTCTTGACCAATAGCTTTTTCTTTAACATTTGAGATGAAATCCTTGACTACAGGCAGTGCAACATCAGCCTCCAGTAATGCCATTCGAACTTCTCGTAATACTACTTGTATATTTTCCTCAGTTAGTCTCGCTTCACCTCGTATAGATTTTATGACTCCAGAAAGTCGACTAGTAAGATTGTTAAGCATGTAAAATTCCTCTCATGAAAAATTGGTGTAGACTATCGGATCACTCTTGTTTTAGCCTATTAAATTAATGTCTGTTATTTTAGCTTATCTCATTGCCTTCCTGCTCTATGGATTAATCGGATGGCATTTCTGGCGCACCAAGTGGAATAATCCCGTTCAATCCACAGATGACGGTACTGTAACTGTGGGCCGAGAAAACTATGTAATTCTTATACCACTTATACTACACGGTTATATACTATATCAGTCCATATTTTCTGGTGCCGGATTGAGCTTTGGCATTGGTAATGCAGTCTCCTCTATTGTGTGGCTAACCGCCCTAATTTATTGGCTATCCGGCTTCTTTTTCTATCGCCTTGAGGTTATGCAAACACTAGTTGCTCCAGTAGCAGCAGTGGCAGTACTGCTACCACTTATATTTCCATCACCACACCCCTTAACCTATATCGATCTCCCCGCATTTAAAGCACACATTCTAGTTGCTATGCTGGCCTACAGTCTACTAACTATTGCTGCTTTACACGCCTTACTTATGGCGGTTGTAGAAAGACGGTTACATCACCCTACTATGCCATCAGTATTAACAAACCTACCGCCCCTTCTGGTTATGGAAAAATTACTGTTCCGTATTATTTGGGCGGGGTTCATACTATTAACATTAACTCTTATCAGTGGCGTAGCTTTTTCTGAAGAAGTTTTTGGCCAACCAGTAAAATTTACTCACAAAACTTTATTTGGCTTCATTTCTTGGGGCGTATTTGCTGCTCTGTTAACAGGGAGACAATTATATGGTTGGCGGGGACGTATCGCTATTCGCTGGACCCTTATAGGATTTGTTATCTTGTTACTAGCCTATATTGGTAGCAAATTTGTCTTGGAAGTAATCTTGCAACGCTAACTAAAACAGAATGAACTACAACAAATTGAGATGACACTTGTAATAGACCCAGAAATCTCTACCCTTGAGTCCTTGACAAAACTTCTCGCCCCTTCGATACTTAATTCTTCTCTATTAAGATAAGAAGACTTTTTGGAAGATTTACCGTTATATGTGCTACTAATTGCGGTAGCTATTTTGTTGATTCTATCCGCGTTTTTCTCTCTTTCCGAAACCAGCATGATGGCGATCAATCGGTACCGATTGAAGTTTCTTGCTAAGCAAGGACATCGTGGAGCCAGCCTGACTACCAAATTGTTGGCAGATACTGATCGGTTGCTAGGGGTAATTCTTCTTGGTAATAACCTGCTAAATGCAGCAGCGGCAACGCTAGTAGCTCTAATTATCTCTAATTTCTTTGGCAACAATGATCTTGCCATTCTCCTTGGAACGATATGCGTAACATTTGCTATCCTAGTATTTAGTGAGATCACACCAAAAGTAATTGCTGCTACCTACCCTGAGCGCATTGCATTAATTTCAAGCTACGTATTAACACCATTATTAAAGATTTTTTATCCAGTAGTATGGTTTGTTAATCTTTTTGTTCAAGCAATACTTTTCATCCTCCGCATAAAACCAAAAGAAAACAATTCAGCACATAAACTTAGCCTAGAAGAACTTAAGATTCTTGTTCTGGAAGAAGGGCATTTTATTAGAAAAAAACACCAGAGCGTATTACTAAATCTGTTTGATTTAGAATCAACTACTGTTGATGACATAATGGTCCCCCGCAGACAGATCGAAGCAATAAATTTAGATGCTGGAGACAAAATAATAAAAAATCAATTACTTACTTGCCATCACACACGCATACCCGTATATCGAGGAACTTTGGATGATGTAACTGGAATAATTTCAGCCCGAAAAGTCTTAAATCAGATGAATGGCGGTGAGATTACTGCATTATCACTTGGAAAAATTATACGTGAACCATATTTTATTCCTTCTGGTACCCCCTTATTCTCACAATTACAACTATTCCAAGAGAATCATGAACGAGTCGGATTAGTAGTAGACGAATATGGGGAGTGGATGGGGCTTGTAACTTTGGAAGATATTATCGAAGAGATTATCGGTGATTTTACTACCAATTCCCCAGTACAATCAGGTTCCTATATAAAGCAAAAGAATGGTAGTGTAATAGTTGAAGGAAGCAGCCTATTACGTGATCTTAATCGAAAATTAGGACTAAAACTCCCATTGAATGGCCCAAAAACTTTGAATGGTCTAATTTTAGATCATTTTCAGGATATCCCAGAGGCCGGTACAAGCCTAAAAATTTCCGGATACCCAATGGAAATTATCCAAACTCATAACCGTGTAGTCAAGGTAGTACAAATTTATTCTGCTTCAATAATTCCAGAGTAGTTAATAAAACCATTTAATTTACAGAGAAAATCAGATTTCTAAATTAGCCTTACGATAAGATAAAAGTCTAAATGAATTAAGAGGATATAATGTATTCTTCTGAATTCTTGTTGCACTACCGAAACTCAGAGTTTCCATGTCACTAATTACACTACTTCAGACCAGCACGATATTTTTCATTTTATTGTGTACTATTATTGGTTTAGTGGCAGGTGGTTTCTTAAATATAATTATCATTCGGCTTCCTAAGATGATGGAAAGAGAATGGAATCAGCAATGCTCCGAGCTACGAGGTGAAACTATAAAACCTTTGCCAGCTTTAAGCTTAACAAGGCCTCGCTCTGAGTGCTCGCATTGCGAACATAAAATAACTGTATTGGAAAGTATCCCTATCATAAGCTATTTGGCCTTAAGAGGATGCTGTTCACAATGCAAAACCTCCATTCCTCGGCGCTACCCTATTGTGGAAGCACTAACAGGGATGATTAGTGGTTTCATTGCTTGGCATTTTGGATATGGATTTATTACAGTTGCCGCATTTATTTTTGCCTGGTCAATGGTTGCCTTAGCATTTATTGACCTCAACACTCAATTACTTCCCGATGAGATAACGTTTCCATTACTATGGATTGGATTATTAATCAATTTAGGCAATGGCTTTACGGATACCAGTTCTGCGGTCATTGGCGCAGCATCAGGGTATCTTTCTCTATGGTTAATTTATTGGTGCTGTAAAATTACTACCGGCAAAGAGGGAATGGGTTATGGTGACTTCAAATTACTTGCTGTAATTGGTGCTTGGTTCGGATGGAAAATGCTTCCACTGGTAATTTTATTTTCCTCCTTGGCGGGTGCTGTAATCGGAATCGGACTAATTATTATAGCCAAGCATAAACGTGATACCCCTATCCCATTCGGACCATATTTAGTTGGTGGTGGTCTTGTCGCATTATTCTGGGGAGACCAACTTAACCGTACATACCTTAATTTACTTTAGCATATGTCTCTAATAATCGGATTAACCGGGGGAATAGGCAGCGGAAAAACTAGTGCCACAAGATTTTTTGCTGCCGAAGGAATAGCTATTATTGATGCAGATACAATCGCTCATGAGCTCACAGGAGCACAAGGAGATGCTATTCCAAATATAAAAAAATATTTTGGCATTAATTTTATTACCAAAAATGGAAAACTAGATAGAAAAAAAATGAAAAACAGGATATTTTCCGACATTAATTCTAGAAAAAAACTTGAAGAAATTCTACATCCACTTATCCAAGCTGAAGTAATGCATCGAATTGAGACTGCTGCTGCTTCTCCCTACATAATAGTTGTAGCGCCCTTACTCCTTGAAACTGCTGATTACTGTGAAACAGTCACACGTATACTTGTAGTTGATTGTAACGAAGAATACCAAATTTCTCGTGCCGTTTCTCGTGATGGACTCAGCAAAAAAGAGGTACGTGCCATAATGGCAACACAAAAGTCACGTCAAGAACGTCTCAATCAAGCAGATGATGTCATTGTTAATGACACAGACATATCTAGTCTTCAAGAAAAAGTAAAATTACAACACAATATATATCTTAGTTTATTACAAAAAAATCAATATATTAAGTACAATAATGTTCAATATTAGGTACTCCTTCTATGTATAGATCTATACCGATGATGTCGACAATAAGAATTGATTATTATTTATAATAATAATATGTAATATTATGAGTTAATTTTTAATTGTAAATTTATTTACTAACGGGCAAAATTGTCATATTAATTTTTGTTACTTGGATCCTTTCACTGTGAATTGCTACGAACATCCCCTAAATGAGCGCATTCGTACCATGCTGCGGCTTGAAGACTTATTCGAAAAAGTTGAATTCTTTGCGGATAAAGAGGATTCAGCTGAGCATCACTCTGCAATTGTTACTTTATTTGAAATTCTTGATGTTACAAGTCGTGCTGATATTAAATCAGATTTACTACAGGAATTAGAGAGACAAAGAAAATCTTTAGAATTATTGCGTAAAAGTCCAGAGGTTTCTGAAGAGGCTCTTAATCAGGTATTAAATGACATTAAGGTTGCCTCTCAAGGCATGCTGAATATGGCTGGCAAGGTGGGCGAACACTTACGTGAGAATGAGTGGCTGATGAGCATCAAGCAACGTGTAGGAATCTCAGGTGGCGCATGCGAATTTGATTTGCCCTCCTACCACTATTGGTTACATTTAGACCCCGCACTATGTCGCGAAAATCTTAATGAATGGATCACACCCCTGCTACCCATTCGTGATAGTTTCAGAATTGTCCTCCGTCTCTTACGGAATAATGGAAAATCTTTTCAATACAAGACTAACCGTGGGAAATTTCAACAAGAAGGGCAGGGATGTGCTGCTCATATGCTACGTGTAAAAATAGACAAAGAATTACCATGTGTCCCCGAGATTAGCGCGAATAAATATGCCCTTACTATCCGCTTTGTCACTGCAGGATCAGGACAAAAAACTAAGACATATGAGAAGGAAGTGGAGTTCGAACTATCCTTTTGCACATTGTAATCAATAGACCCCTCTCCCAGAACAAACAAGTTATTATTTGAACCAAATTTACTAGCACAGTCATCCTCTAATCATTGCAATACCATGAGCACCATGCTCCCAGGATGTGGTCAGATCTTCTAACTTCATACCTCCAAGAGCGTAAACCGGAAGTGGAAAATCACGTATGATTTGGGCAAATTTCCTCCAGCCCATCGGCGTTGCTCTTGGGTGACTTAATGTTGGCAACACTGGTCCCAATACTACAAAATCTATACCTATTCGTTCCGCTTGAAAAAGTTCCTCGACGTTGTGACATGATGCTCCGCACAGATTAGCCTCCGGACGGGTGGTAGCCGCCATTAATTGTGCTGAAGAAAAATGCACGCCTTCCACCCCGATTTCCTTAGATAACTCTATATCTCCATTTATCAAAACTTTTACACCATAACAATGAGCAAGCTCAACCACCTTATGTGCAAATAAGTACAAGTCATCTTTTATCATTTCCGGTTCACGTATCTGCACTAATTTTGTGCCCTGCTGAAATGAATTTTTCAGTTGAGTTAATGTGTTTTCTACACCTAGATCAACTGCATTAGTAATTTGGTAGACTGGAGGTAAGCTAAGTGCTCGTAATACGGGTACGTTAGTAGGTAACATAGGTGCAACTTTAATATCATCTACAAACTGCCAGCTTAATTCTTGATTCTCCTTTGCATATGGCTCCCCATGCCATTTTTCTATTCTATAAAAGAAAAGCTGAACAGTTGCATGGGAATACGTATAAACGAGAGTTATCCACGGATAGGAAAGCTCTATTTGTATCCCAAGTTCTTCCATCAACTCACGATTAAGAGCCTGCGGACGAGATTCGCCAGGCTCTATTTTTCCACCTGGAAATTCCCAATAACCTTCACAAGGCTTATTTTCAGGTCTGCGAGCCAGAAGAAAAGCTCCATCAGACTTAATCATTACTGCAACGACTACTTCAATAACAGGGATAGACATACGTTAGATAAATAGAAATTGGGTTTATTGATACAAATATATTTTGCTAATTACTATTCATGTTCCAGAAATTAACTTCGATAATCCGAATTGATTTTTACATAATCGTAAGAAAAGTCACAGGTCCATACAGTAGTAGAGCTTTTCCCTCGATTAAGTACAACACGCACAGTAATTTCAGGCTGACCCATTACTCTGGCGCCTTCTTCCTCACTATAATTTCTTGCTCGGCTACCATTCTCAAATACCAGCACATCATCAAGGTAGAGTTGTAAGATATCTACATCAAGATCTTCTACTCCAGCAAAACCAATAGCAGCAATTATTCTCCCCAGATTTGGGTCAGATGCAAAAAATGCAGTTTTAACTAATGGAGAATGCGCAATAGCATATGCAATCTTGGCACATTCATCTGAGTCTCTTCCACTCTCAATTTTCACCGTTATAAATTTTGTTGCCCCTTCACCATCTTTTACAATTGCCTTTGCAAGATATACCGCCACTTCTGTTAGCGCATCTTGTAGTTCTTTGTATTCCGGGCTCTCTTGATCAAGAATTTCTAAATTACCAGCACAGCCTGTGGCAATTAAAATAAAAGAATCATTAGTTGAAGTATCACCATCCACAGTAATTCGATTAAATGAGTTCTCTGCTACATTGTGTATCATCTTATTTAACAATGGCTGGCTTACTGCTGCATCGGTAGCCAGGTAGCTCAACATAGTTGCCATATTGGGGCGGATCATACCTGAGCCTTTGGCAACACCAGTAATAGTGATCATTGAGCCACCAAGTAAAATTTTCTTAGTTATTGCTTTGGGTACGGTATCTGTGGTCAAGATTGCCTGTGCTGCAGAATGCCAATTGTCTGGCTTAAGATTAGCTACTACTCTTGGTAAATTTGAAATAATTTTTTCTACCGGCAATCGCTCCATAATTACTCCAGTAGAAAATGGCAATATCTGGCTTGCATCACAATTCAACAACTGAGCTAGCTCTGCACAAACAGAGCGTGTGTGTGTAATTCCTTCTTCACCGGTTCCCGCATTAGCGCTCCCAGTATTTATAATTAGAGCACGAATAGAAGATCCGGATTCTTTTCTTAATATATGTTCCTTAGCCACTATTACAGGCGCGGCACAAAATTTATTTTGTGTAAATACCCCTGCGATTTTTGTACCCTCATCTAATACAATTAGCAGTAAATCTTTATGACTAATCTGTTTTATTCCTGCCTCAGCAACACCAAGAGATACCCCTACTATTGGTGATAGTGGCCCAAGTAGCTCAAATGAAGAATTTTCTGACATAGTGATCAAACCTAGATATTTTGCTGTTAGTTTCTCTATCGTAACTCATCTTTTATAATTTACCCATATCTACTAGATTCTTTACAAGAGATAGTTTTATAATCTTCCAATTATTAGCAATCGCCTGCTGAGAGGAAAGAGCATGAACTTTGATAAAGAACTTAATGTACGCGGCCTCAATTGTCCTCTTCCAATTTTGCGTTCAAAAAAATATCTGGCTGATATGACTTCTGGGCAAGTACTTAAGATAGTCGCTACTGATCCTGGATCAGCCATTGATTTCCAAGTTTTCTCTGATCAGACTGGAAATATTCTGCTCTCTTATTCAGAAACTAATAAAGAATTCACGTTCTACATGAAGAAAAAATGAAATAATGTATGGAAACAGTTTTGTTGTTTTGGAATAAATTAGAAATATAGAATTGAGATTTAATAGAAGTTAAGCTAGGAATAATAAATAGAACATTTATACTCCATTCAGTAATTGCAGACATTAACTATTCTGACGATAGTTATCCGGTACTGATCCCTATATTAGCAACCTCCTGTGCTGACTGAATAAAACTGGGATTCTCATGTAATTTAGCTACTGAGTCAGGATTAGGATGTCCTCGCATTCGGTTCAAACGAACAAGACTAGCTGCCGAGATTTTCCATTTTAACTCTGCTAATAATTTATCTGCTGCACGAGAATCATTACATACCAGCACCATATCGCAGCCTGCATTGAGCGCAATTTCAGCGCGTTTTACTATATTACCAGCAACTACAGCACCCTCCATGCTCAGGTCATCACTAAAAATACAGCCATCAAATTCAAGCTCACTACGTAGAATTTTTTGTAACCATACTGTTGAGAATCCAGCAGGCTGTGAATCAATTTTAGGATATATAACATGAGCTGGCATAATGCCAGCAAGACCATGTTTAATCATTTCTCGAAACGGAACCAGGTCATCCATTTTGATATCCGCATAACTACGCTCATCTACTGGCATTTCAATATGAGAGTCTTCTTGTATGTAGCCATGACCAGGGAAATGTTTCCCAATTGCTTCCATACCGCCTAATTTTAGGCCTTTCATCAAACTATGAGCCAATTCCCCTATAGCCTGCGGTTTGCGATGGAATGCACGATTTCCTATTACGCAGCTCTGCTGATAATCTATGTCAAGTACAGGTGTGAAGCTTAGGTCTACACCACAAGCACGTAATTCTGCTGCTAGTACGTGGCCTGTTAGTTGTGCCAAACGATGCGCCCTAATAGGGTGCTCATCCCAAATTTCTCCTAGCTCGCGCATAGCAGGAAGTCGTGTAAAGTCATCTTTAAAACGCTGAACCCTTCCGCCTTCATGGTCTACCGCAACCAGTAAAGAAGGAGTTCTTAGGGCATGGATTTCAGTAGTTAGATCTGTTAACTGCTGGAGTGAAGAGTAATTACGTGCGAATAAGATTACACCACCAGTCATAGGGTGTTGGAGCCTTCTCTTGTCATCTATTGTAAGTTTTGTGCCTGCAATATCACACATGATTGGACCAAGTGACATTATTTTTCCAGAATCACAAAAGCGCAAACCAAATTTATCTCATCACTCATTGAAAGATGATGACTAGTGATGCCCTCATTCTTAACTAAGACCTCCAACTCAGGATGAAAATCATAATAAGGCTTGCCTAGGTGGTCATGGGCAACCCCAATATAGTTTAAATTAACAGGGTGACGTAGTCCGGTTCCCATTGCTTTGGAAAAGGCTTCTTTAGCCGCAAAATGCTTAGCTAAAAATATTGCTTGTTCTCCGCTACTCATAAATTCAGGCCACTCGCCATCTGTTAATATTCTCTTGGCAAAACGCTTACCATGTTTGTCTAGCAAACTTGCAATACGTGAGGGCTCAACCAGATCTGTCCCAATCCCATATATCATTCTTGGTTTTCCAGAATTAATTTCTTCATTTCTCGTACCGCCTGTTCTGCGCCAACAAATAAAGCCCGAGCAATAATAGAGTGTCCAATATTTAACTCAGAAATATTAGGAATTTCAGCAATGGATTGCACATTACTATAATGCAATCCGTGCCCTGCATTGACCTGCAAACCCTGATCAATTCCATATGCCACAGCAGATCTAATTTGCTCTAACTTCTCCTGTTGTTCTCCGGCAATCAACGCGTCAGCATAGTGCCCTGTATGAATCTCAATTGCCGGAGCCCCTGCCCTAACTGCTGCATCAATCTGTACAAGATCAGTATCAATAAATAGTGAGACCCGAATACCAGCTTCAGCCAACTTGCTACAGGCACGTTTTACCTGATCAAAATGCTCTACCACATCTAATCCACCTTCAGTAGTCAGCTCTTCTCTTCGTTCCGGCACTAAGCAGACATCCTCTGGCTTTATTTTTAAAGCAAAGTCTATCATTTCATTAGTGACCGCACTTTCCAAATTCATTCTGGTCATAATCTTATTACGTATAGCCTTTACATCATCGTCTTGGATATGACGCCTATCTTCCCGTAAATGCAACGTAATCGAATCTGCCCCTGCCGTCTCCGCAATTAGTGCCACGTCGAGTGGGCATGGATAAATCACCCCTCGCACTTGCCGTAAAGTTGCGACATGATCAATATTGACACCTAGCTTAATCATTATGTCTGCATGGCCCCCAATAATTGGCGACTATATAATGGTTTTTCACCAAGGTAATGCCCAAGTATATAGCGCATAAGCACTTTACTTTGCTGTCTGGTAACAGTATCAGAGTAATCATTCTTTTCCATATCTAATAAAGTTTTTCCACGTAGTCTCGGACAAGAGATACCATCGTTCCCATTTACCGCCATCGGCCCCCGTTCTACTTCATAGTAATACTCTTCATCTGAGTTCAATAGTTTACCTGATACAACATCTTCGTTAAATGTCAAAGCATAACCTAGCTCTATCAACATGCGCCTCTCAAATTGACGTAGGATAGGAGTGTAGTCTTGCTGTGTATTTAACGCAGATAAAGTATCTTGATAATAATCGAATAATTGTTCATGGGGATCATCTCGATGCAACAGTCTTATTAATAACTCATTCAAATAAAAACCACAGATTAGGGCCATTCCCTGCAAAGGTTGCTGCCCACCCTGCCATTCTGCCTTATGAAGTGTTCTTAATTCTGACTTTCCCGCCCAAGTAAGCTGTAATGGTTGGAATGCTACCAATAGTCCTCTAAGAGCAGATTTAGGACGCTTTGCTCCTTTTGCAACCAATGGAACCCGTCCTAAATTTCTTGTAAAGGTCTCCACTAAGAGACTAGTCTCCAGATAGGGATAGGTATGCAGCACAAAAGCAGGTTGTGCATCTTGCCGCATTTTATCAACTGTCATAAATTTTGACTCTAAGATTATTTTATATTAATCAAGCTTTATAAATTTACTCATAACCCAAAGTCTTTAGTGCTCGTAAATCATCAGCCCATCCACTTTTAATTTTTACCCACACTTTAAGATATACCTTACCACCAAAAAGTTTTTCCATATCTATGCGAGCCTGAGTTGCGATTAATTTTAGTTCCTCACCATTCCTACCTATGATCATAGCCTTTTGGTTTGCTCTATCTACAATAATAGAAGCATGAATTCTTCTTAGGCCACTTTCGTTTGTAAATTGATCTATAGCAACACTTGTGGAATAAGGGATTTCATCCCACAACAAACGAAATAATTTCTCACGTATCAACTCAGCTGCAAGAAATCGTTCACTACGGTCTGTAGCCTCATTCTTGCTAAATAATGGCGGACCTTCTGGTAAATAGGGGCGAATTGCTTGTATTAATTCTTGGGTCTGTGTTCCACGTTCAGCACTTACAGGAATCATCGACGAAAAAGAAAATACTTTAGAAAGCTTCTCAAGGAATGGAAGAAGCCTTGATTTATCTGATATACGATCTACTTTATTAATAGCAAGAATTACTGGTTTGTCGACAGGCAAGAGCTTTAAAACATGTTCATCCCGTTCATCAAAGTATAACGCTTCAATTACAAATATCACTACATCTACGCCATACATGCTTTTTGTAACAGTACGATTCATCACACTATTTAATTTGCTCATATATTGCATCTGAAAGCCGGGCGTATCAACAAAAATAAACTGTGACTTCTCATCAGTGAAAACGCCATTAATACGATGCCTTGTAGTCTGTGCCTTTTTTGAGGTGATGCTTACATTCTGCCCGACCAAGCGATTCAATAATGTTGATTTACCAACATTCGGTCGTCCAACAATAGCAATATATCCGGTATGAAAATCTAGAGCGCTCATCATCTCAAAATATATTTAGCTAAGACTAAACAGTCTGTATCTAGAAAATCAAAATCAACATGCTTCATCTCTAGCCTCTAACTATGTAGGTGTATTTGTTCATAGGCTTCTTTTGCCGCTTCCTGCTCTGCACTACGACGACTCGAGCCTTCACCAATGGCGCAGATACCAAGTTTAGGGATAGTACACTCCACACGAAATTGTTGCTGGTGAGCTTCCCCGCTGGTAACAATAACGGAGTATTTTGGTAGCACCAGCTTACGGCCCTGTAGATATTCTTGTAAAATAGTTTTTGGATCTTTACCAGAATTTTGTGCATCAAATTTGGGAAGTAGCGGTGTAAAGAGAGTAATGACAACTTCCTCAGATCTTGCAAAACCACCATCCAGATAGACCGCGCCCAAAATAGCTTCTAGTGCATCTGCAAGAATTGAGGGACGATTACACCCACCACTTTTAAGTTCTCCCTCACCAAGTCTAATTTGCTTTCCCAGATCAATTGTTTTCGCTAACTCAAATAATGCTTTCTGATTAACTAAATTAGCCCGGAGTCTGGTTAAATTGCCTTCCGGGAGACTTGAGAAATGCCTGAATAATAACCCTGCCACTGCACAGTTAAGAACGCTATCGCCAAGAAACTCAAGACGCTCGTTATGTGGGTGACTATGACTGCGGTGAGTCAGCGCCTGATATAAAAGATCAGGATTACTGAAGCTATAACCGATTCTCCGACAAAGTACATTACTATCCATCTCTTGATAAGCTTGTATAAAATCTATATTTAATTGCCGCCATTTATTTTCCGCTACTCTCGTTAAAATTAATATACAAAGAAATATTCGCGAATAACGGTGTCTTAACTGAGTAAGCGATACCCAGTACTATTTTTCCATCTTCCTTATCAATCTCTAGATCTGCTCCATTAACAGAGCTAATATCATCTATCTCAGCACGCTCATTAAACAACTTCCTTATTTCCCATTTTTCTCTATTCTGTAGAACAGAGTCACTGGCAATAGCTGATAAAGTTGTTTTTATAGCCAAATTTTCTTTATATACTGGAATTAGTTTTAGCACTACTATAAAAACAAAGACCGATATCAAGGCCCAGAACATTAAGGCTAACAGACCCATACCCCGTTGTCTGCACCCTATGTCGCGCCACATAATATTCCCTAAGATTTAAGCATTATTTCCAGCTATTTGATCGGTAACCCAACCCGACTTAGGTCATTGAAATTCCACCAGACCATAAATGCTTTACCAACTATATTACGCTCGGGAACAAACCCCCAGTAACGACTATCACTACTACTATCACGGTTATCTCCCATTGTGAAATAATTCCCAACAGGCACCTTACAGGTAAACCCAGAATGATTGTAGTCACAATTCTCATACGATGGGAACTGGCGTACACCAGAAAGCTGTATGCTAGGGGCCATCGGATTAATAATTATAGTGTGATCATGCTTGTTGATTGATTCTACATAACCTTGGCTGTACACATAGTTTATACCAGACTCAACATATGTGTACTCACCTGTTGCCTTCATTTTCACTGGAGAACCATTAATGGTCAGCTGCTTATTACGATATGTTATTAGGTCTCCAGGAACTCCCACTACACGTTTAATGTAGTCCATTGATGGGTCATCAGGGTAACGAAACACCATTACCTCACCACGCTTAGGTTTATTCATATCAAACACTTTTTTATTAACCACTGGTAACCGGACACCATAGGTATACTTATTTACCAGAATAAAATCCCCTACCAGCAAGGTTGGAATCATTGAGCCTGATGGAATCTTAAACGGTTCCACCAAGAAAGACCGCAAACAAAATACAATAAGGATTACCGGAAAAAAGCTTTTCGGATATTCTACCCACCACGGTTCATCGTCTTCTTTTATACGATTATGCCGTAATACAAAATAATCAAGCAGCCAGATCCCTCCGGTAACTGTCAGCAAAATTAACATGATGAGGGGAAAGTTCATTCCGTACCCTATTAAATAATATTTGTTAGCCTACAAAACAAGATGCCACACATTTATTCGTGTAGTTAATCTTTAAATTTTTCCTTCTCCTATTTATCACCTACCTGCAATATTGCCAAGAATGCTTCTTGTGGAATCTGCACATTACCCACATTTTTCATTCTCTTTTTCCCAGCCTTCTGCTTCTCTAATAATTTCCTTTTTCGACTAATATCTCCACCATAACATTTAGCAAGAACATTTTTACGTAACGCCTTGACGCTTTCTCTGGCAATAATATGCGCACCAATCGCAGCCTGTACTGCAATATCAAACATTTGACGAGGGATAAGACTGCGCATCTTTTGTACCAGCTCTCGCCCACGATAGTTACTATTCAACCGGTGCACTATTAATGATAAAGCATCTACTTTTTCTCCATTAATAAGTATATCTAGCTTAACTAAATCAGCAGCACGATATTCCTTAAATTCATAATCCAACGAGGCATATCCACGACTTGTAGATTTCAACTTATCAAAGAAATCCATAACCACTTCGTTTAGTGGCAATTCAAAGGTAAGCATTACCTGCCTTCCCATGTACTGTAAATTTTTCTGTATCCCCCTCTTGCTTATGCACAGAGTAATAATAGCGCCGACATACTCCTGAGGAACCAAAATAGTTGCATCTATAATTGGCTCCCGTATTTCCTCGATCTTTGCATGCTCTGGCATTCTAGATGGGTTATCAATTTCTATTACTGTACCATCACGCATAACTATCTCACAGACTACTGTTGGCGCAGTTGTAATGAGATCTATTTTGTATTCTCTTTCTAATCTCTCCTGCACAATATCCAAATGCAATAATCCTAGAAATCCACATCGAAAACCAAAACCTAAGGCTTGTGATGTTTCTGGCTCATACTGCAATGAAGAGTCATTGAGTTTTAATTTCTCAAGCGCATCCCGTAATGACTCATATTGGTTTGACTCAATCGGATAGAGCCCAGCAAATACTTGCGGCTTAATTTCTTTAAAACCATTTAATGGATCAACAGCGGGACAATTTGCCAAAGTAACAGTATCACCTACCTTTGCAGATTTTAGTTCTTTAATGCCAGAAATAATGAAGCCGACTTCTCCTGCATTTAAAGACAGCCGACTTTCTGATTTTGGTGTGAATACACCAACTTGTTCACATAAGTGATCAGTTTTACTCGCCATGAGTAAGATTTTATCTTTAGGCTTAAGAGTTCCATCTACAACTCTTACCAACATAACGATTCCAACATAATTGTCAAACCACGAATCAATAATAAGAGCTTTCAGTGGTGCTGTAGGATCCCCTTTCGGTGAAGGAACCCTTCTAATTATCTCTTCTAAAATGTCCCTTACGCCTTCTCCTGTCTTAGCGCTGACACACAAAGCATCCTTGGCATCAATGCCAATGATATCTTCGATCTCATCAATAACTCTTGCCGGCTCTGCAGCAGGTAAATCAATCTTATTTAATACAGGTAGCACCTCAATATCCTGCTCAATTGCAGCATAACAGTTTGCGACAGTCTGGGCTTCAACACCCTGTGATGCATCAACAATCAGTAATGCCCCTTCGCAAGCGGCAATAGATCGCGACACTTCGTACGAGAAGTCTACATGGCCTGGCGTATCAATCAGATTCAAAAGATAAGATTTACCTTCCCTTGAAATATATTCAAGTGCAACCGTTTGCGCTTTTATAGTAATTCCTCGTTCACGCTCCAGATCCATCGAATCCAATACCTGCGCTTCCATTTCACGGTCTGCCAAACCACCGCATAGATTAATGATACGGTCCGCCAGAGTAGACTTACCATGGTCAATATGTGCAATAATACAAAAATTACGAATTTGCTGCATTTAAGATAGGGGTCCGATGATCAGAGATAATAATGGCCAAAGATCAGTACCAGAGAAATTAAAAAGGGCACATATTGTGCCCTCATAATTTCTGGATTGATCCCAGAAACTTATGACCACTCAACTTTCTTTCAATAAGTATACATTCTAGCGAATTTTAACTAAATAAGCATCCAGAGCTTTAAAGTCCAGATGAAAATGACAAATTTCCTCATTTTTTCCCATAAGTACAGGAACAAATTCACCATATTTTTCTACTAAATTTGAGCTACTATCCACATCTACTAGCTGCAAATAAAAGCAAAGCTTTGCCTGCAATTTATTTAAATCAGAGATCATCTCTGAACAGAGATGACAATCTTTGCGGACATATAAAATAAGCTTAGCTGATTCTCGCATTACTTACTGTCATCTCCATTGATCTTCATGGTGATGAAATACGTTGTTTTTCCACGCCTTATCAGTAAAGCAATACTACGTCCTTTCTTTATCTTTTTAAGCAATTGATTAAATTGCACAACTGTTGTTACATCTTGATTATTGATCCCTAAGATTATATCGTTAGGCCGCATTCCAATACTGCTGGCAATCCCCTGCTGAATGCCTTGTACTAATAAACCATTATTAATCTCAAGTTCCTTTTTCTCATTATCAGTGAGTTCCCTCAGAGAAAGCCCTATGCGATTATATACATTAGATTCTTTATTTTTCTTATTTTCAAGACTAGCGTCTTTCTCATCTGATGGAAACTCATCTACTTGCACCATCATTTTTTCTACCGAACCATTCCGCCACACATGAACCGATACATTTGAGCCCGGTTTTGTAGCACCGACAATACGTGGCAAATCACTTGATGTTTTTACAACTTTATTATTAAACCTAGTGATTACATCTTTCGCCTTGAGCCCACCCTTATCTGCAGGGCCTCCTTTTTGTACCAAAGTCACCAACGCGCCCCTAGGCTTATCTAGTCCAAATGACTCAGCTAATTCTTTGGTTACCTCCTGTATCATCACGCCAAGTCTGCCGCGACTTACTTTTCCAGTAACCTTTAATTGAGTAGAAATATCTGCAGCAACGTCAATAGGGATTGCAAATGATAGTCCCATATAACCGCCTGTACGGCTGTATATCTGTGAGTTAATCCCAACTACCTCACCTTTCATATTAAATAGTGGCCCCCCAGAATTTCCCGGATTTATAGCTACATCAGTTTGAATAAAAGGAACATAATTTTCCTGTGCTAATGATCGACCCTTAGCACTGACAATTCCAGCAGTTACACTACTTTCAAAACCAAATGGCGAACCAATAGCTACAACCCACTCACCAACTCTTAATTTGCTCGGATCACCTTGGGTAACCTTGGGTAAATTCCTTGCCTCAATCTTTAGAAGAGCAATATCTGTCTTACGATCAACACCAATTATTTCAGCCCGGAACTCTCGTTTATCATTTAGCTTTACAGTAATCTCATCCGCTGAACTCACTACATGTGCATTCGTCAATATATATCCATCTGCACTAATGATGAAACCGGAACCCAGTGATTTTGATTCTGATTCTCTGGGAGCCCTATGAGGGAATTGCTCCCTAGGGGTAGAGTCAGGAGGAGAGTAGCGACGAAAGAATTCATAAAATGGGCTATCCTCTGGTATATTCGGCATCCCGGGAATCATATTTTTCCTAGGTGAGCTATGGGTTTGTACAGTACTGATATTTACCACTGCAGCTCCATGTTTATCAATCAGATCAGTAAAATCTGGTAATACTCTAGTCTGTGCAAAAACAGGGAGTGAGCACCAAAACAATATAATCAAGATAAGCTTATGATTCATTCTATTTTTTCCATTTAACTTTGTAAGTTTTAACAGAGTTACCAATCTGTACTACTGTTACTCGTGGCACCTCACCTATCGTCGTTACCACATTTTTTCCCACCGTTCTGGCATAGATATTAATAGCCCCTTGTTGGGGATAAGATTCATGGGGACCCAGAGGATCATTTTTTGTAACCGGCCTAATAAATACCGAAACTGCAGCAAGACCATCTGAGAGTGTAATATGCCCCACAGGTGTTGTTTTCCCAGAAAAAATACGTCTTACCTCGTTAACTTTTGAAAAGCCTGATGGTAAGTTCCTTATTTCCCAACCGAGCTCACCTCTTACCGTTCCAGAAATAACTGGATTGGTAACATTTACCTCAGTACTTTTTGTAACGTACCCAGGTTTTAATAACTCTTTATCTATCTCACTATCAATCTCTAGTTGAGTAAAAACAAACTGTTCTACTACCTGACTTCGTTCCATTACCGCTGCTTTGAGTAACAAACCTGTGGCAACATCTATCCAAAGCTTTTGGCTATATCGCATCCTATCCTTAGCTTCCAACACTATTACCTGACATTCATAATCGCTGATTCGTTCCCTTCCAACTTTTTTTACAATATAACTGTTATTAAGATTACTCAATGGCTTGGGTAACAACGCCGGAAAGAATTTCTGCAAACCTCTTTTCTCGGTCACCAAAGTCTTTCTGTTTGGAAAATAACGTTTAACCTCATTGTTATTACGAATAACCTCACGAGGAGGACCATCTAGTACTTCTATTCTCTCAAACTCTCCTTCATTATTTACCATATGTACGACACGAGACGTCTCCATATGGCCATCAGATGAATATACAAAAATACCGGTGTAATTAAGCTTACGTGGTGCGTCAACAATTCTTTGTAACCAAACCTGCGCTTCTTTTGAAGCACTTTCATTCACAATACTTTGTAATCCACCCGCTGTTTCTGTTGATATTCCAGAGGAATCCTCTGCAAATGAAGGTAATACGAAACCAGAGAAGGGTACAAAAAGAAGGATTAGAGCAGAATTTTTTATTATTTGTTGATAAGTCATCTTATGGGCGGCGAGCAACTGTCCGCATGTAAGGAGACACTCCACGGATTGCAGTAAACTCTCCATGTGCAAACATATAGTCGTTTATTCTAATTGATGCCGGATCCTGCAAAACCAATTTATCAGTCTTGGGCTCTTCCTTCAGAGCCAAAACAGGAGCAGTAGTTACAGTAGGGGCAACAGCCTGAAGAGATGGCCCATCAGTAAGGGGGCGCTCCATTGTCTGCCCGCTCATCCATGTTACTGCCGCGACAGCTGCTACCATTGATGCGGCAACTGCAAATGCAAAAATCTGACTATTCTTTTCTTTAGGAATATCTGGCGTTAGTGCGATTGGATCTATATCTACTTCATTTCTTATGTTTAAGGTAATGTCAGGTGGTGACATTGCTGGCTGACGTAATACGTCTCCAATTAAATGATACGTTGACCACTCATTACGTAGCTCCTCAGATTCTTTAATTTGAGAAATGGCGTCAGCCACATCTATGCTGTCCAACTCGCCGTCCATCAATGCAGAAATTTTATCTTTCATACTACCACCTTTTATCTTTACTTGTCTCTGTAACAGATTGTAATTTAACTGAAATTACTTCACGAGCACGAAATATTCTAGACCGTATTGTTCCGGTTGGACAATTCATAACGCTTGCAATGTCTTCATAACTTAAGCCTTCTATTTCTCTTAGGGTGATCGCTGTACGTAATTCCTCAGGTAACTCATTCAAGGCCTGATTCACTGTTTGGGCAATCTGTTTACTTATTAGTTCACTCTCAGGAGTAGCTAGCTCACGTAATTGGCCACCTTCCTCAAAATTTTCTGCATCCTCAATATCAAAATTACTAGAGGTATTGGATGCCCGGCGCTTCTGAGCAACTAAAAAATTTTTAGCTGCATTAATACCAATGCGATATAACCAAGTATAAAAGGCACTATCGCCACGAAAAGATGATAAAGACTTATATGCTTTTATAAAAGTTTCCTGTGCAATGTCCTCAACTTCAGCTGAATCACGAATAAATTGTGATAATAATCTAACCAGCCTCCGTTGATATTTAATTACCAATAGATCGAACGCCTGCTTATCTCCACTCTGAGCACGTTCCACCAATTGTTGATCAATTTCTCGGTCACCCATATGCCGCATATTCCCTGAATTTAATAAATTATACCAGTGATCACTGCTACATTAAGTACACATCATTTATGTGTTTTTCAGGGCTTCAATCGATCAAGAAGTGCTGATGCTAGAATACTATTCCTTAAGTTCCATTTATTCACCTATATTTAGAGACAATATATATTCTATATTAGTTCATATCTAAATAGGGTTATTCTAAAAATAACCGAGATATACTATATCTAGGCTTGAAGTCTGTTATGATTTTTATATAATTTACACCGAAAATTTAACTATATCCAGAGTTGCAATACCTATGCCTCATACCTATTTTGACACACTCATTATTGGCAGCGGCCTTGCTGGCCTGACACTTGCACTTAATCTAGCAGAGAGTAAAAAAGTTGGTCTTATAACTAAGCAAGCTCTACTTGATGGTGCCAGTGGGTGGGCACAGGGCGGTATTGCTGCAGCACTATCAGAAAATGATTCCCCAGAATCCCATATACGTGACACTATAAATGCTGGCGCTGGGTTGTGTGATGAAGAAATCACTCGTAGCGTACTAGAAAATGGTCCGAAAGCAATCCAGTGGCTAATCGAACAAGGGGTTCCATTTACCCGTGATCAAAAGAATAATACTGGTTACCATCTCACAAGAGAAGGTGGGCATAGTACACGGAGAGTAATCCATGCGGCAGACACTACTGGTCAAGCCGTACAAAGAACCCTAGGTGACAAGGTCCTCAATCATAAGAATATATCGGTTCTTGAGAATCACATCGCCATTGATCTCATAACCAGCAGAAAATTAGGCAACACTGATACCAACAAAAATTGTTGCTTTGGTGCCTATGTTCTTGATAATCAGTCAGGAAAGGTCAAAACTATCTCTGCACAGAATACAATATTGGCAGCTGGTGGGGCCGGCAAAGTTTATCTTTATACTACTAATCCTGATACAGCAACTGGTGATGGTATTGCCATGGGATGGCGTGCAGGTTGCCATATTGCCAATATGGAGTTCATCCAGTTCCATCCTACTTGTCTTTACCATCCACATGCCAAATCCTTTTTAATATCTGAAGCAGTGCGCGGAGAGGGGGGGGTTCTGAAACTTCCGGATGGGAAACGATTCATGTCATTACACGATGAACGCGCAGAATTGGCGCCTCGTGACATTGTCGCACGCGCTATTGATTTTGAAATGAAAAAACGCGGCCTAGATTGCGTTTATCTCGACATTTCACACAAACCAAAAGCCTTCTTAAAAGAACATTTCCCATTTATTTATGCCCGTTGCCTTGAATTAGGGGTAGATATTACTCAGCAACCTATTCCAGTTGTTCCTGCAGCCCATTACACCTGTGGTGGTATAGTTACAGACTTAAATGGGAAAACAAATTTAGAGCACTTATATGCAATAGGAGAAACTGCTCATACAGGGCTGCATGGTGCCAATCGGCTTGCAAGTAACTCGCTACTGGAGTGCCTTATATTTGGTCAGAAAACTGCCAGAGACATCTTCAACCAAGAACCTATTCCTACTACACAGCTGCCACAGTGGGATGAAAGTAGAGTTAGTCATGCTGATGAGGAGGTTATTATTTCGCATAACTGGGATGAATTACGTCGCTTTATGTGGAATTACGTTGGCATTGTTCGAACTAATAAACGTCTACAACGAGCTCAACACCGCATTAAATTATTACATGAAGAAATACATGAGTATTACTCTAATTTCCGTGTGACCAGTGATCTATTAGAACTTCGCAATCTGGTAGATACTGCAGATTTAATTGTACAAAGCGCTATATTGCGCCATGAAAGCCGTGGGCTACACTTTAGTCTGGATTATCCTGAAACCCAACCACACATACAAAATACTATCTTAAAAATATAGCTTCTGCTTGAACCTTTATTAGTAATTTAGATTCATTCAACTACACTTCTTATTCTTTCAATATGAATTCAATTTGGCACTCTTTTCAGGAAGAAAATAATGCAGTTATAGAAAATAACTGCATTATTAATTATGGAAGCGCTTCTACAGAGCTCGAAGATACTGGCTCTAATACATTAATAATGGCTGATCTCTCCCATTCTGGGATAATTCATTTCTCTGGTGAAGATGCATCAGAATTCTTGCAGGGTCAGTTAAGTTGTGACGTCACAAAAATTGATCACCATAAAGCTCAGTATGGTAGCTGCTGCACTCCAAAAGGAAGAATGCTTGCCAGTTTTCTGATATGGAGAAATTCCAGTGGATATTTTATGCAGTTGCCAATGTCTCTCCTCATAACGTTAGAGAAGAGGTTATCTATGTATGTCATGCGTGCCAAAGTGAAATTAAGTAATGACAGCGACAAATATGTACGTATTGGAGTTGCTGGGAGCCTTGCTTCAGGAATAGTTGAGAAAATATTTGGAGTGTCTCCTGCTCCCTTTCTTGGCGTTATTAATAGTGGAAATGAAAGTGTTATTTGTCTTTCTCAGGATCGTTTTGAAATTGTTACTACACAAGAACATGCGCCAAAAGTTTGGGAGAATTTGAAAAAATATGCTATGCCAGTTGGTAGATTCTGCTGGGACTGGCTAGAAATAAAAGCAGGTATTCCTGTTATTACACCTGCCACTCAGGAGCAATTTGTTCCCCAAATGACAAATTTGGAAGCTATTGGCGGCATAAGTTTCCAGAAGGGTTGTTATCCTGGACAAGAAATTGTTTCACGCACTCAATTTCTGGGTAAGATTAAACGCCGTATGTATCTCGCAAATATATGTACAAAAGAATTTATTTCTGCCGGAGATGAGCTGTACAGCAATAAAAAACAGGTATGTGGCATGGTAGTTAATGCCGCCCCCTCACCTGAAGGTGGATATGATGTACTAGCGGTGATACAAACTGATAGCGTGAAGAATGAAAATATATACTGGAAAGAAACTAAAGGGCCGATACTCAAAATCTTACCACTACCCTATGTACTAAAATAATTAGTTAGATTCTAAGTATTCTTATTAAATTTACATTTCATTTACATAGAAAAAAACCCAGCCTCTTCATGTCTAAATTATTAGACTAATTATTGCGCTACTTTTTCAGTTTTACTATCGGCAAGAAAGAAATTCTGCACATCATTTAGATCACGCGTACGCTTCATTGGCGGAAGGCTCTTCCAAATTCGTTTACCGTAAGATTTAGTAATGATACGTTGATCACAAATCATCAATACACCACGATCAATCTCGTCACGAATTAATCGTCCTACACCCTGCCTTAGATTGATGACGGTATGTGGCACCTGATATTCCATGAATGCATTACCACCCTCTTTATTTATTTTCTCAATCCTCGCTGCTAGCACAGGATCATTGGGCGGTGCAAAGGGTAACTTATCTATTACAACTAGTGATAAAGCTTCACCACGAACATCTACCCCCTCCCAAAAAGACTGACTCCCAATAAGTACAGCATTACCCATTTTACGAAATCGGTCTAACATTTCTGAGCGTGATCCTTGTCCCTGCAGCAATAAAGGATAGTCAAGTTTCTCATCTTCAAATAGGTTCAACAACTTATTATAAATCTGCTGCATTGCACGCAGACTGGTACACAAAATGAATGCACGACCACGACTCACCTTTAATACTGGAAACACTGCTTTAACCATACTTTCGGTATAACTACTATTATTTGGCTCAGGCAAACCAGTCGGCACATAAAGTAAAGCCTGATCAGCAAAATTAAATGGGCTCTCCCAACTAACCGCTCTTACCGAACTTAATTCTGGGTTTAAACCCATTACACTGTTGTAATGTGAGAAATCACCATTTACTGAAAGCGTTGCAGAAGTAAATATCCATGCACGCGAAGTAGCATTTATTTGTTTGTTAAACCCTTCTGCAATAGATAGGGGTGTTGCGTTAAATTGTAGTGTGTAACTAAACGTCTCTATCCAACAAACAAATTCCTCCATCTCTGCCTGACTGTCCCAACGAGTAATCCTGGCCACAATTTCGCGCACTCGTTGCCAACAATTCTCTAATCCTTCTGAGCGCTCTGCTTGGTTCTCTAGCATAGAACTCAATACTGTAAGATTCTCAAGTAACTCATCCAACTTCTTTCTAAATTCCGTATTCTGTATTATCATCGACCTAGGTAAACGAACACTCTCAGTACCGGTACTAAGCCGCAAATCACGTGCAGATTTCTCTACTGCTAATGTGGCATCTGGCAATGCAACGAAATCCTTGGCACTTTTAATTCCCTCAATACTAATCTCCTGTGCCAACTCCAATAATTGACCAGTACTTACTGATTCACCAAAGAATAGACTTGCAGTCTCAGGCAACTGATGTGCTTCATCAAATATTACTGTGTCGCAGGTAGGAAGAAGCTCTGATAGCCCTTCATCGCGTAGCAATATATCAGCAAAAAACAAATGGTGGTTAACGACCACCAGATCTGCCGAGAGAGCTTTTTTTCGTGCTTCCATAACAAAGCATTCTTTATATTTTGGACATTCCGAACCAAGACAACTCTCTCTGGTTGAGGTTACACGTTGCCAAATTGATGCGTTTTCAGGCACGCCACTAACACCGCCCTTATCTCCGCTTATACTGGAATCTGCGTAGCGATCAATTAATTTAAGATATTTCCTATCATTAAGACTAGTAAACTCTTCTTCTAGAGTACGCTCCAGATGATAGTGGCACACATAATTAGCACGGCCCTTTAATAAAACAACCTTCACGGGAACATTAAGTGCTGCACGCACAGTATTAATATCTCTATTGAAGAGCTGATCTTGCTGGGTTTTTGTTCCAGTAGAAATAATGACCTTTCCACCTGCTAGAAGGGCTGGAACTAAATAGGCAAAAGTTTTACCAGTTCCTGTTCCCGCCTCTGCAATAAGAATGTGATTGTCAGATATAGTTTCAGCAATCATCTCCGCCATTTCTCTTTGCTGTGTACGCGCTCGATACCCAGGAACAAAATTAGCAAGTATGCCGTTAGCAGCAAAATAAGATTCTAAATTTGGCATTAATAATTTATAAAACTAGGTACAACTATAATTTCCTACAGATAAAAAAAAACCGATCCACTATCCCGTCATATGACGGGGGAGCGGATCGGCGTCTTGCCTGTCTTACCTTATAGCTTGGTAAAGACCGGAATCACAGGACCATGTATGCTGTTGATGTTGCGATCACCT
>Ga0315322_10000484_pt1 | contig 29680 bp, 22 predicted proteins | sample M110021515metaG_FD_203461 | JGI IMG/M metagenome (GOLD analysis project Ga0315322, IMG submission 203461) | Ammonia-oxidizing marine archaeal communities from Monterey Bay, California, United States - M1 100m 21515 | ecosystem: Environmental > Aquatic > Marine > Intertidal zone | place: USA...
TCATGGTGATCGGGTTGGCGGAGAAGGTGCCAGAGTGCGGGAAGAGAACGTTCTCTGCCAGCGGGTTCATGACGTCCATCACCTCGGCGCGGCCGGCGATCGCGCCGACTGGAAACCCGCCGCCGATGGCCTTGCCTAGCGCAGTGAGGTCGGGCTTAAAGTCGTACCACGACTGGGCTCCACCAAACTCCGAGCGGAAGGTCACGACCTCGTCCAGCACCAGCAAGACATCGTTGTCGTGGGTCCACTTGCGCAGTGCCAAGATGAACTCCGCATTAGCGGGATGCAAACCGACGCGGTGCGGCATCAAGTCGATCAGGACGCAGGCAAGCTCGGCCGCATTCCCATCGAGAATCGCGAGTGCGCGTTCGATGTCATTGAACGGGATCACAACAACGTCGTTCAATGTTGACGTGGGCGTCCCGTAAGCCACGGGCAGGCTGTTGGGTCGCTCCAAAGCTCCCCACTGGTCGGGCTTTGACGTCTGGCTCACCTCGGCGAAGTCGTACTGGCCGTGATAGGCACCTTCGACTTTTGCGATCTTCGGGCGGCCGGTAAAAGCGCGCGAGGCTTTCAGAGCCCCCATGACGGCCTCGGTTCCGGAATTGACAAAGCGCACTTTTTCGAAGCTCTCACTTCGACTGCAGATGTACTCGGCGTATTGAATTTCGACTTCAGTCGCCAAGGTGAATGCGGTGCCCTTGCTTAGCTGCTCGGCCACGGCCGCGGTGATCGCGGGGTGAGCATGGCCGTGTAACAGGGACGCCATGTTGTTGGAGCAGTCGATGCGTTCGACCCCCTCGATATCAAGCACTCGACAACCCGATGCATGCGATGCATACAAGGGATGTGGCGTCCGCAATACCGTGTTGCGGCTGACGCCACCCGGAAGGGTTTTTAATGCGCGCTCATAAAGGGCCGCGCTCTTGGATAATCCTGTTTTACTGCTCATAGAAAACCTCCGCCTCGTTTCAGGCGATTGGAATCAGAGGCGCGCCGGTGCGCTCTTGGACGTATTCAAAGCTGACACCTGGACTTAGCTCGACCAGTTGAAAGCCCCCAGGCGTGATCTCGATAACTGCAAGATCCGTGTAGATCCGGTTGACAACACCTGGCCCAGTCAAAGGGAACGTACAGGCGGCAATCAACTTGGGCTCACCCTTTTTCGTGCAGTGCTGGGTGATTACAAAGATCGACTTCACACCTGCGACTAGATCCATCGCACCGCCGACTGCGGGAATCGCATCGGGGCCTCCAGTGGACCAGTTCGCAAGATCTCCGTTTTGCGCGACTTGCAGGGCACCGAGTACGCACAGATCGATGTGCCCCCCGCGGATCATCGCGAAGCTGTCTGGGTGGTGAAAGTAGCTTGCCCCGGGCAAGGCAGTCACCTGGCGTTTGCCTGCGTTAATCAGCTCGGGTTCGCCCGCGCCCTCTTCAGGGGAGGGTCCCATCCCAAGCAGACCGTTTTCCGTGTGGTAGATAAACTCGCGGCCTTCGGGCACGAACTTCGCGATCAGCTCGGGAATTCCAATGCCCAGGTTCACATAGGATCCGTCGGGAATATCTTGAGCCACCCGCTGGGCCATTTGCTCGCGCGTAAGACCGATGACTTTTTCAGTGCTCATGTCTTTGCTCACGGGTAAGAGATTCCCGCTGCCACGAGTGCGGACTCGTGCTGCGGATTGGCCACGGTAACAATGCGATTGACGAAGATTCCCGGGGTGATAATGATCTCGGGATCGATCTCACCAGCCGCGACAATCTCCGCAGCTTGCACGATCGTGACTTTGCCAGCCATCGCCATTGCCGGTCCAAAGTTGCGTGCCGTTTTGTTGTAGATCAAGTTCCCGTAGGGATCCGCCCGCTTGCACTTGATCAAGGAAAAGTCGGCTGAAAGGCCATATTCGAGCACGTAATCACGACTTCCGAAAGTCCGGCGTTCTTTGCCCTCTTCCAAAGGCGTGCCCACCGAGGTCGCGGTATAGAACGCGGGAATGCCGGCGCCACCTGCGCGAATGCGTTCCGCAAGAGTGCCTTGGGGAACAAGCTCAAGCTCAATTTCCCCGGCCTTATACAGTTCGGGGAACACAGTCGAGTTCATCGAGCGGGGGTACGAGCAAATCATCTTTGCAACGCGCCCGGCTTTGATCAGAGCGGCCAGGCCGACTTCCCCGCTGCCCGTGTTGTTGTTAATCACGGTCAGGCCCGTTGCGCCCTGATCGATCAACGCGTGAATGAGTTCGATCGGACTTCCCGCTTCTCCAAATCCGCCGACCATCACCGTCGCACCATCAGGGATGTCCGCGACGGCCTGGGCCAGACTAGCAACCTGCTTGTCAATCATCTATTAGGCGCCTGTCGCAGCTGGCTCTTCCGCAACGCGCGCGTAATCAAACAGCCCAGCCTCGTCATAGATGACGCGATCGGCGTAGCCATCGAACCAAATCGCATCTGGATTGCGTGCGACGATGCAAATTTTACCCTTGTCCGGAGCATCTGCGGCGTTGCGAAGAATCTTGAAGATCACGACGCCGTTCTCTGTGCCGGGAACTCCAGCAAGCGGCCCGTTCGTGACCGCCACAACTTCGGTTTTTCCAATGTAGTGCGTGATCGAGAGGCGCGCGTGCGCCTCGACACCCGACAGTCCCTTCTGCGACTCGTTGAGAATCTTCCAGGCATCCTCAATTGGGATGTTAAACGCCTCGTGCGCAACGATATCGCGACCACAGAAGAAGTAGTGGTTGTCTGCGCCGACGCGCTTGAGTGCGCGCTGCATGATGCGCAGTGCTTCGGAGTCATCATTGATCCCTTTGATCAATGGGGACTGGTTCTCAATCGAAATCCAGCCGCGCTTGATCAAGCCATCTATTGCGCGCTTCGTCTCGGCGTGCCACGTGTAGACACCCATCTCGTCAAGGATGTAGTTGCCGTCAGCACCCTTGAGCAGGAACTCGTCGGGGTGGTTGAAGTGCACCATCATGCGCAAGCCAACTTGAGGGTAGGTCTCGTGGAAGCTGTCGAGCATCGCGAAGAACGTGTCGTCGAAACGCTGCGGGAAGAACGCCAGCTCTTTGGTGCCCACGCGAATCGCCTCGACGCCAGCCTCGGCGAGCGCGCCAAACCACTCCGCGATCTTCGAGTTGGGAAGCACCATCGGATCACCACCCGACAGCAAAACCTCGCGAAGCTTCTCGCGTCCAGTCTCGGGATGGCGACCGCCGTTTGAGGCGACGGCTTCGTTGTGCGTACGAACGTAACTGGTGATCTCGCGTACTTGGGCCATGCCCTTCTTCGCAACCGAACCGTCTTGGCGCTCGATCTCTTTACGGCTGATCAGCTCTTCGCGATAGCAGAAGCGACAGTGCGCAGAGCAGGTCGAAACCACGTACATCAAGCCCATCTCGTACTTATGCAAGAGGCCTTCGACGGGGCTGTAATCCATCTGGTGCCCGGGGTCTTCCGAGCCGGCTAAGCTGTCCGTCTCCGAAGGGTCCGCCTTCACCAGGCGGCGGATCGGGTCACTATGCTGAGCTAACTCTGCGTAGTGCCGCGTCATCTTGACAGGCATGCGAGCCTCGACATCTCGCTCGGTATCCTGGAGCGCTCGCAGCGCCTCAAGCTCATCCGCCGAATAGAAGTCCTTCACATAGTCGGGGGCCTTGTCGTTTAGGAATGGCTTCAGCCCGTTGATGCTCTCGCGCTGATACTTGGCGCTCTCGACTGTGTCTAGAAAGGCCTGTTCACGCTCGCAGGGGATGTACTTATTGGGGCTGGTCATGATGGGTATAGCTTGGAACAGTTTAAAAGAGGGGCACGAGAGTTTTCGCCCTAGCCTCTATTCTAGGGGGTGGCACAACACCCGAAGGCCCTGTAACCGAATGGACATTCTGCACTCAACAGTGTAACGTGGTGTTCACAATCCTGTCAAAATGTCTATTTCCGAACTCATAGCTACTGTTTCCGAGAGGCTTACCCCCACCGAGAGGCGGGTTGCGCAGGCCGTTTTGGACGAGCCTACCCTTCTGGCCTTTGGCACCGTGTCCAATTTGGCGGACAAGGTGGGCACTAGTCGGCCGTCTATTGTGCGCTTCGCGACCAAGCTGGGCTTTCAGGGTTATGCCGACCTGCAGAAGCACGTTCGCCAGGGAATGTCTCGCGACCTGTCGCGTCCAAGCCAGCGCATCCGCAACCAGGGCGACCCCGGAGCTTCCACGCAGGGCGCGCTCGCGGAAGCTATCGATCGTGTCTTCGAAGCACTCCAAGGCGAGCAGCTCGCCCAGCTCGCCGCTCCAATCATCAGCGCCAAGAACGTTTGGATTCTAACCGGTGAGACTTCACGCGCCGGCGCTCACGCCCTGCTCAGCGGGCTGACCATGGTGCGACCAAACGTGGCCTTGATCGAAGAGCACGCCAGCGGTCGCGACTTGAGCAGTGCCGGACCTGGCGACGCGGCGATCGTCTTGGACTTTGCGCGCTATCGCCGTCACTCCGTTGGTGCAGCGCAAATGTTGGCCGAGGCCGGGGTCGCGATCGTTGCAATTACGGACGGTCCCCTCTCCCCGCTAGCCTCGCTGACGGAGAATTGGTGCGCACTCTCGATCCCTGCTATCGGCCCCTTCGACAGCTCCGTGCCCGCAGTCGCCGCAGCAGAGCTAATCGTCGCCCATGTCGCCACGCAACTTCACGACCAAGCACAAGCCCGTATCGATCGAACGGAAGCGCTGTGGAATGCAACAGACACGTTTGTGAAGTAATCTAGAAGTCAGAACTTCCTGACCGACAAGAGTTTTAGAGAGCGCGCGAGCTCAGCCTTCGCTGCAAGTGAGTGCATATTGCCTTGAGCGCTCACGTCCAGCTGACTCGTTCGAAGCGCTGGTCCGACTGCAGCGATGCGAAAGAGCTTACGCCCTTGCTCTTCTTTCCAAATTTTGCGTTTAGAACGACGTGGCACTCACCGGTTTTGGGATGGCACGTTACGCGCTGCTGTTTAACGATCACTTTCCCCTCGAGCAACATCACTAACACCTCTTCCAACAAACCCAAGTCCCCATTCCAACGGAGGTCCAGCGACGCGTAGTGGTCTGAACTCAACGGGATGCGATGCAGGGCAAAGAGGGTCACCAAGACAAGCAGCGTCAAACAGGATGCGATCGAGTACTCGCCAAGCCCAACCGTCACACCAATCGCAGACACCACCCAAATGGATGCCGCAGTTGTAAGCCCGCGCACGAAATCGGCACTCTTCACAATCGTACCCGCACCAAGAAACCCGATTCCGGTAATCACGCCAGACGCGGCGCGAGCGGGATCCATGCGAATCGCAGATGCGGCATCAACGCTCGCGTCGAGAGAGAGTTTCTGAAAAACAACGATAATCGCAGCCGAACCCAGGCAGACCAGGATGTTGGTGCGAAGCCCGGCCGCACGGCCGCGCGACTGCCTTTCAAGTCCGACAAGACCTCCAAGTAACATGGCCACAAAAAGGCGAAGTATGAAGTCTTGGTCGGCGCGGAGTGAATCGGTGATGGTCTCTAGTAGTTGATTGATATCCAAATCATATGTCCTGGGAAACGAAGTCGAGTGGGCGAACCCGTAGGTGGGAGGCCCCCGCTTTCAGGGTCATTAGAGGACAGGTGGAGGTGCCTTTCCATGATTTTACTCACGAAGCCCGCAGTCGATCTCCCGGAAGTCCGCCTGACCCTCTGCCTAACGAGTCGCCGCTGACCTAGCGCAGTTCTTCGAACAACTGCGGGGTATGGCTAGGTCCGATACGCTGATCTGCAGGCCGGTGGCTCCGCAAGGATCCATTCACTTCGTCCTCAAGTGCGACTTATTCGATGTCGATGCGAACGATGCCATGATCCTCGTTCTTGGTCTCAAGAAGAATCTCGCGGCGTATCACAATCTCCTCCTTGGAGCCCCATTTCTGATAGACCGTTGCCAAGATCTTGGTTCTGACCGATGTCTTGTTGGGATCGCCGCTGAAGAAGTGAACGTAGACAGAGAACGGCCCCGCGCTCGCGTGCGGCAAGACGTATAGCTCGGGACCGTAACCTTGCGTCACATCTTGTGAGAGATGAGCACCGAGTGACGTGTCCCGGGAGCCGTAGAAGCAGTGTTCGCCGGTGGGTTCGATAACGTGAAGATCAATGTCCGTTACGTCGGTGTTCCATTGAATCGCTACCGCGAGATCCGCTTCACCATATCCCACGAGCTCGACGATACTGGCCACCTGAGCGAGTGCCCAAGTTGACATCTCAGCTTGCATCTCGCCGCGCTCCAATTTGCGCATAAAGTGCAACGCATCGAACGCAACAATCTGGTGGAAGTCGCCGAATCGCGAATCCCAGTCCCCCTCTAAAGCCACGGTGTACCAGGCCAGAGCCAGGTCTGCCTGACCGGACTCTTCCGCGCAGCGGGCGAGTGAAAGGTAGGATTGCGGCTCAAACGGGCGCGACTCGGCGACGCGCAAGTACAAGTGGTAGGCGTGCCCAAACAATCCCCATTGCATCATCGTCTGTGCGACATCGCGGGCAAACACACCGTCGCCGGGGTTTAGCTCAACTAGGCTAGAAAGAACGCGAACGGCGTCGCCGAGCTCCATTTCAAGTAGACGGCGCGCGGCTTCATCTTGGATTAGAGAGTAGGCGGGTTCGCCACTCAAAAGAGCCTCGGTCACGCCCGCGGGAATGAGCACCCTTTCCAAACCGCGATACGCGAGCGCTTCGGGAACAATTTGCAACGCCGACTTAGGCATGCGGCTCAGGGCAAGAACGAACTCGGGGTCGAGCATCAATGCGACTAACGGGGCGTCCGCGCCACCGATAGGATCCAGATCGGGAAACTCCCCTATGCGCGCCGGCGTGCGGCGCATGCTGCCCGATTGTGCTAGCGGCTCGAGCAGCTCAAGCAAGGCGCGCGCGGGATCATCCAGCACGCCAGAGAGCAGGTCCAACGCGGACGCCACCATCGGCCCGGCAGCGGCGGTTCTAGCGATCGTAGTTGCTCCCTCGGGCAAGAAGCCTTGTGCGATGTAATCCTCCTCTGACTCCAACATCAATAGCGAGCACGCTTTGCCGGGAACGCGGAAACGGGTGCCAAAGGCCTCGGCGGCTTTGCGGGTTGTGCGGCCAAACTCCTCTAGTTGAGCGGTCGCGATCTCACCGTAGGCGCGAGCAGCCAGAGTCGTCTCGAGCGTCGACAGGATCGGAAAACGCATCGCCTCGCGACGGCCAGCTTGAGTAAGCACAAGCTCGACCGCATCGCCTTTACGAGGCGTACCTCGACCGACCAGGCGTAGACGCTGGCCCGGAAACACCCCGGTCGGACGACCGCGCAAGAGGAGATCTGAGCAGCCTACTAGCGTCATGCTCTCGATCCCCCAAGGCATGCCGTGGTGGGCGATCGATGCACCGCCGATATCGGCGGGACCGTTGACCGCGAAAATTGCACCGCCACTTTCGCGTGTCAAGTGCTCAAGAGCACGGCGATCGGTGCCACTTTGGCCTGTGGTATAGGCGAATAGCGGGCCGGTCGCTCCCCCCTCGAGTGCCGCTGACAGCGCGTGCTGCGTAGAAGCTCCCCACGTCGCCGCCCCATCGGAGAGCAAGAACAGGTCCCACGCTGTTCCGCGCGTGCTACTGGCCCACGAGGGTTTCGCTGCTTCCGCAAGTGCCGACCCCAAATCGGATGCTCCCTCTAGAGCAAGCCCTTCAGCGTATCGGCGCAAGTCGGCTATGGCAGAGGGGCTGTTGGATGAGAGTGAGGGGCGCCACCAACGCGGAGTCACGTCAAAGAAGAGCACGGCAAACTCGTCAAGTTGGCCGCGGTTGTTTTCAAGCGTGGCCTGCATCAAGTCCAACCACGTTTCGAACCCGCCGTTTGCAGAGGAGAGTGACGAATCGACTGCGAAAACCGCGGTGCGCGAGCCTGCCCACGTGGATTTGGGGAGCGCGGGCGCGATGTCCATCGCGAAGTACCCCGTGTCTTCGGGCGCGACGAGCGCAGCTGTGTCTAGATCGTCCACTCGGACGGTGAAGGCGCGGGCTGCGGTCGCGCCATAGGAGTAGGTCTTACGGCTTCCATAACCACTTGCAGAGCTGACGGCCGGGAGCACCTGAACATCTGAACCCCCTGGCGCCAGCACGTGTATGTCGAGCGAAAGGCCCACAAGATCCTGTGGCATGTCCAGAGCGAACTCGTATTGCCCAGGTGTCTCTGGAACAGCGACTAAGTCGACCTCGTAACCGACAACGATGCGATGTGTCGCACCAGGGACAAGCGGGAAAACGCGCGCTTGAAAAATGCCCGCACCGGCCCACTCCATCAATGCGGGGTCGACCTGCTGGCGAACGGTCTCCTTGTAGGCGCGAGCGGCTTGACCTTTGGGGACAAAGCGAGCCGCGCGAGCTCCTTTCCAGCGGCCATCGCGAACGTCCAAGATCGATTCCGGCTCCGGTCCGAGTTCGAGACTGTGGTCTAGTATGCCCAGCTCCCACTGTTTGCCATCGACAAGGACCTCTTCCCCAAAAGCTAAGTAATATGGTGTCGCGCCTTCTGGCAGTCGCAGCTTGAAAGTACCTTCGAGTTGCTGGTCGCGATCGTTGCGGTACAAACAGTCCAGAAGCACGCGCGCGCGGATGCCATCGACCCACGCCGTGGCTTCGATGCCGAGAAGGGCCAGCTCATCTTCGTCACCGATCTTCAGCGTAGTAGCGTTAGTCCTAGCGCCCGCCCGGCGCCATGTCTGCGCCTGCCCTCCCTGGTCCGCGCTTAGCCCCAGCTTTTGCCCGCCGACGCCACGCGCTGGCGCCGCCGAGGGCGCCGCCGAGTTAGGATCCCCAAAGCGTCCGCCAAAACTGCGGCTATCAGACTCCTCCCCAAGTGTCTCCTCTTCCGAGACCTCGCTATCAACCAACTGCACGCTATCATTCAAGTGCCCGCTTTCATCCAGGGCCAAAAGCTGCTTTACAAACTCATGGTCTAGCTGCCAGGTCATAGTGCCGAGTGGCCCCGGAGTGACCATCGGCGCCTCCGAAACCTTCACCGGGCCCTCTTTCTGGCTGGCGCACTGCAAAAGAGTCAAGGCGAGGATTATTGTGACGACTGCTACTAACTTCTTCATGGTGTGCGATCTAACGTAGAGAGGAGCGTGAGGTTCATTCTACTAACGTCTTCCCCAAGTCGGCCATTGGCATTATCTCGCGTTTCCTGCTCGATCTCCTAAGCTAAGAGCATGAACACAAAAGCCCTGTCCCTTGTTCTTGCCGCACTTGGCTCCTCCTGCACCTCTCCAGCACCCCCCCCTAGCGAGCCGCTTGAGCCCCAACGCATCGTGGCCTTCGCCGACGTACACGGCGACTTCGACGCGACGTTGCGAGCGCTTCGGCTGGCTGGCGCGATCGACGAGTCCCGGCATTGGATTGGCGGCGATTTGATCGTCGTGCAGACGGGTGACCAGCTCGACCGAGGCGATGGCGAGCAAGACATCCTTGAGCTGTTCGAGCAGCTTGCCGTTGAAGCGGCCGAGGCCGGTGGCGAGTTCCACTCCCTGCTTGGCAACCACGAGTTGATGAACGTGGCCTGGGATTTCCGCTATGTCACACCAGGCGGCTTTGAGGACTTCGAAGGCACCACTCGCACTGATCTGGAGGCACCGGAGTTCGCCTCACTCACACAGGACAAGCGAGCCCGAGCCGCAGCGTTCCAACCGGGCGGACGCTATGCGTTAGCGTTAGCAGAGCACGATGTCATCCTAGTCTTGGGCGACTCCGTTTTTGTGCACGGCGGCGTTCTACCCAAGCACGTCGAGTACGGCATCGACAAGATTAACGACCAGACCAAGCAGTGGCTACTCGGCAACATCGACCAACCCGATGTCTTGCGTGGGCCCGATAGCCCGATTTGGGCGCGGACCTATTCGCTAGACCCCGACGAGGCGGCGGCGATCACCTTGCGCGAGACGCTAGACAGCCTTGGGGTCAAGCGCATGGTCATGGGCCACACGATTCAAGAGGGGGGTATCCGGGTCCTTTGCGGAGGTGATGCGTGGTGTCTGGACGTTGGCATGGCAAGTCACTATGGCGGCCCAATAGAGGTCCTGGAGATTCTCGGTGACCAGGTCACTGTTTTGCGCGAAGCGACTGTCCCTAACGCGGCCACTCCAAAATAGTCAGCGCCTCAGGATGGCTCTGCACGCAGAGCGGGTAGCATGACCGGGAACTCACCCCCTTACCTAGCCGCCCCTGTTGTCATCCTGGATATGAAAAATTCGTTGCCGCTGCGCCTCCTCCTTCAGCTTCCGCTCGCACTCGCCGCCTGCCTTGCAGCCTGCAGCACGGCGCCGAAAAACGAGGCTCCATTTCAAGACGCATGGGGCAACTTGAGTTCGCAGCAAGACCTTCCGCTGCGCGCATGGCCGGGTGCCGATTGGCACGCAACTCGTCAAGAGGATTGGCAAGTGCGAGGCGCCGGCGTCGAGTGCGTGAACAGCAAGGCCAACACATCTGGCCGGACTTTGGCATTACTCACGCAGACGGTTCAAGGCGCACTCACGGAGCCCGTCGATCTAAAGCTGCACGTGTCAGCACTTGTGGATAGTGGCTCGATATCCGGCACATGGAAAACGGGCGCGCACGTCGGGGTTCTGTTTGGTGTTGGTGGGCCCGATATCCACTACAAGCGTAGCGCTTTAGTCCAACAGGCTCCTGCTGAAGATGGTGGCTGGCTGCTGTCGATCAACCACGAGGGTAGATTGCGCATCTCTAGTTTTCACGACCCGCTTGAGCGGGCAGGGTATTGGACGATCCCCGGAGGAGTCGACTTCGATGCCCTGCCCGTCTTGGCCGAGGCTGAACGCCGTGTACCACTCGATCGAGGCCCGCTGGCTCTCACGCTTCGCTATGTTCCCAACCTAGCCCTGGAGCACAGCGGAACTGGACAGCTGACGATCAGTGCCGCTCCTTTGGTAGATGGAGGGGTCATAGGAGCGAGTCTTTCGATCGATAATTTTTCCGAGTCCGACTTGACCGGAAGCCTGTCGCTGTTTTCCGCCCTCGGCGCCACCGGCACTGCGTTGGGATTTGGTTTTTCGGATTTCGAGCTGGCAGGGGCGACGGAGCACAGTGAACGCGCTCTCGGTCCCATTTTCGCTACCACGTACTTGGTGGACAGGAGCGCCGAGGCGAGCGGCGGGTCCGTGCTGCGCCTCACCGCGCACCTCGCCGCACTTGGTGCAAACGACTCGCGTTCTGCTCGCCTGTGGCTAGAGGCAGACGCACCGGCGGACCCTTGGGTACTCGCGGCACTTGCGCAAAGAACGATGGATGGAAGTGACCTCGCGTGTTTCGAAGTCGAGGGTTACGAAGACCGTGGCGACGGAACCCCAAGGCAATACCGTGTCGAAATCGTGCTGGCGAATGGGAGCAGCGCGCTCACTCCGGACGCTCACGATTCTGCGTTCTTTACAGGCGAGATTCGCTCTGAACCGGAAGGTGATAAGGACTGGGTTCTCGCATCACTATCGTGCCTCAAGAACCAAGTCGGCCCAATCGCTTGGAACAGCAGCGGTTTGTGGTTTCCCCACGAACAGCTCATTGCGCGCATAAAATCCGCAGACCCAGACTTTCTCTACTTCAGCGGCGACCAAATCTACGAAGGGGATTTGACGGGACCGAATCGCAAGGATTTGGCGCTATCCATCGCCGACTACCAAACCAAGTACAGGCGCTTCCTTTGGTCCTTTGGGGACCTTTTGCGAGATCGCCCCTCGGTGCTAGTTCCCGACGATCACGACGTGTTTCACGGCAACCTTTGGGGTGCAGGTGGAGTTCAGGCCAAAGCCCGTGATGGGCTGACGGCCCAGGACTCGGGTGGCTATCGCATGCCCGCTGAATTTGTCAACGTCGTGCACGCAAGCCTGACAGCAAACCTCCCCCCGACGAAGGTGTCACCGCTTATCGGCATGGGGATCTCGACCTACACGACGGACTTCACCTGGGGTGGCGTGGACTTCGCCGTACTGGCCGACCGCATGTGGAAGGACAGCCCGAGTGCGATCGTGCCGGACTCTATTTTTCGCAACGGGTGGATCCAATCCGACGATGCCGACCCCTTCGAAACGGACAACCCAGACGCCCAGCTACTCGGTAAAGAGCAAGAGCTCTTTCTGTTCTCATGGGCCCACCACCAAGAGCCCAGCGCCTGGACCAAGGTCGTCTTGTCGCAGTCCCCGTTCTCCTGCCTGCACAGCTTACCGGCTGACACCAAAAGCGATTCGACCGTTGGGCGCCAGACCCCACCAGCCCCGGGCGAGTACCCAGCAAATGACGCGCCCGTCGCTGACGGCGACTCGAATGGATGGCCCCAAACGGCGCGCAACCGAGCAGTCGCTATTCTCGCCGAGGCGAATGCGCTTCACCTTTGTGGAGACCAGCACCTTGGAACTGCAAGCTGGTATGGGCTCGACGAGTGGCGCGATGGCACGGTTGCGTTCACCAGCCCGGCGATGGGCAACACCTGGCCACGCCGCTGGATGCCCAAGGAGCCGGGCGCGAATCGTCCTCTCGATGGCGCTGGTGAGGCAACAACACCGCGCTACACCGGAGACTATTTGGACGGCTTCGGCAATCGGATCACGATGCTAGCCGTCGCCAACCCCGTGGAGAATGGGCGCGAGCCAGTCCTGCAAATGAACCGCGCACCAGGCTTTGGCTTAGTCCGCTTTCAACCGAGCCAGGAGCGGATTGCGCTCGAAGCATGGCCAGCATGGGACTCGAATGAGATGTACCCGGGCTGGCCGATCTTCGTGAATGCCAAGGGGCGGCCGATGGACAGCGGCTGGAAGTAAGCTAGGCATTCTGTTGCATAGCTCCCCGGTTTTGCCGATACAGGCCGCATCAAGGGTGCTATGGTCGCGAGCATGATCACCCCTAGAACCAGTCGCACGGAAATCCTTACCAAGCTGCGCGCGAAAATCGGCGCGCGCATTCCCATCCTGATTTCCAGCGCTGGCAGTGGCCTAGTCGCGAAGCTTTTGGAAGAGGCCGGCGTCGACTGCATCAACACGTTCTCTGGCGCGCGCTTGCGCGGCAACGGGATGGGCACGATGTCGATGATGTGGCCAATCCTCGACTCGAACGAGCAAGTCCTGCGCTACACGCGCGAGGACATCATGCCGGCCATAAGTGGCGACTCGTTTATCTGCGCGTGCTTGAATGCGAACGACCCACTGCGGGATATGCGGATGGTGCTCGAGGACTGTCGGCGCATGGGAGTCGAGTCCGTCTCTAACATCAGCCCGTCCATCAGCTACGTCGACAAGGACAGCGAGATCCGGCGCGTGCTCGAGAGTGCCGGCATCAATCTGCAAAACGAAATCGACATGCTTCGCTTAGCGCAGGAGATGGACATGGTTTCGATCGGCCTAGCGTTCGATCTTGAAGACAGCATGCGCATCATTGAAGAAGCGCGACCCGACGTGTTCTGCTTCCACGCCGGCACGACCAAAGGTGGCAGAACGGGCTACGATAGCGGCGAGACGATTGCCGAGACGGCGGCGCGCACCGAGCTCGCCTATGCCGAAATCCGCAAGGTTCACCCCGACGTTATTCTCATCGCGCACGGCGCTGCATTCGAGACACCCGAAGACGGCCAGTTCATCTTGGACAACACCACGGGCCACGGTATCTGGACGGGGTCGTCCACCGAGCGCCTGCCCATCGAGCGCGCGGTATCCGCCGCCGCCGCCGAGTTTCGCGCCCTCCGCTTCAGTAAGTGACTTCTGCCATGAAGACCCCAACCATTGCCATTCTCGCCACTTTAGACACCAAAGCCGACGAAGCCGCTTGGGTCAAGGAGCGCATCGAAGCGCTGGGCGGAGAGGCGCTGCTCGTTGACATCGGTGTCACGGGAATGCCCGGCATTGCACCTGATATGGGGCGCGCTGCCGTTGCTATGGCGGGTGGGAAGACCCTGCCCGAGCTACTCGCAAATCCAACGCGCCAAGAGGCTTCACCCATTATGGTGGCCGGTGCAACCAAGCTGCTGTTCGAGCTTCTTGAGGCCGGCAAATTGAACGGCGTCCTCGGCATGGGCGGCACGCAAGGCACGTCGAATTGCTGCGCGATTTTGCAGGCGCTCCCCTACGGCTTGCCGAAGGTGATGGTCTCGACGGTTGCGTCGGGGGACACTGCCGCGTTCGTTGGCATCAAAGACATTACGATGATGCCTTCGGTCGGTGACTTGCTTGGCCTGAACCCCTTCACTCGGCGCATCCTTGCGAACGCCGCTGGTGCAGTTTGGGGCATGGCGCAGACCGCCGACGCACCGATCGAATCTGCCGGAGGCAAGACCGTCATTGGCATGACCAACTTGGGGGTGCTCACCGAAGGCGCAATGCACGCCGTCGAGCGCTTTCGCGAGCGCGGTTACGAAGTCATTGTCTTTCACGCCGTCGGCGCCGGCGGGCTTGCGATGGAGCAGATGATGAAAGAGGGCATCATCGGCGCCGTCTTCGACTATGCCCTTGGCGAGATTGCGGACGAGCTGTTCGACGGCCTCCGGGCGGCCTCTGCGGAGCGCTTGACCGTTGCGGGCCGCCTTGGGTTGCCCCAGGTGATTTGCCCGGGTGGTGCCGAACACATCGGAGTAGTCGTCGAGCCCAACCAGGTGCCCGAGATGTGGGCAGGCCACCAGATCGTCTTCCACAACCCGATCATCTTTGTACCCCGTTTGGACGAGAATCAGATGCGCCAAGTTGCCGACGAAATCGGCGCGCGCTTGGGCGCCCAAACCAAAGGGAACGCCGTCATGATGCTGCCCTTGCAAGGAACAAGCCGCTACAGCATCAAAGACGGCCCCCTCCACAACCCGGTCGGTGACGCCGCGTTCTTTGAAGCGCTCAAGAAGGCACTTCCCAGCTCCGTTGAGGTTGTCGAGCACAACTTACAAGCCGAGGACGACGCGTTTGTCGACCATTGCGTCGATCGCTTGATAGCGATGATCGAAAGCTAGAGCCCCTACGGAATTGCAAGGGCGCCCCGTTGGCGAGGGAGCCCGTCGGAGTAAATCCAACTAGCTCTAAGGGAGTCTATGCGCGGACGGATTTCACCGGAACGCGGAGTGCTCTTTGTTGCGCCTGACCTAGCGCACGCGGACCTTGTCTACACCAAGCTCCCACTTAGCTCTGAAGGAGTCCTAAGAACGCGATCCACGAGGATGCGCACCGCTCGCACGCCTTGCTGCTCGCCGCCAGCATCGCCGTGCTCGACCATCTCGTCGAGACCTGGATCGTGGGCTCGGGCAGCTACGACTACGCGGGCGGCTTCCGCGTTGAGACCCCGCTGACCTGCGCACTCCTGGTGCTCGGAGTCTACGGCTGGCTGGACAGCCGGCGGCGCGTGCTCGCGACGAGTACGGACTCGCCCCCGGGCTAGGGCGTGGTGACCGAGACCGCGTTGCTCGCCGCGACCCCGCCGCTGCCAACGGGATCCAGCACCCAGGCCTGGGCCCAGGCCTGCGTGCCCGTCGGGAAGCCCGGGGGCCAGAGGAAGGAGAACGAGGCGCTCCCCAGCACGTCCGTGGGCAGGGGCAACAAGAGGTCAGGCACGGGTACGAGCAGCCCACCATTGAAGGGCAAGTTCTGCGGCGCGAAGCCGATGACGTAGAAGGCCACGCTGTTCTCGAGCCCGGATCCGAGGTCGAGGCTAGTCGCGCTGCCCGGCGTCGCCGCGCCGATTCCCACGAGCTGCGGCGGGCCGTGCGTGCCCTGGCTGGCGCCGACCAGCGGGTTCCAGACGGCGTCAGGCCCCGCCCCGTAGAGCGCCGCGACCTCCACCGCCCCCAGGCAGCGCCTCCACACGCGCACTTCGTCCAGCTCCGCGGCGAGGTCGTTGGAGTAGTTCAGCGTGCCGTCCTGCCCGAGCGCGGTGGCGAGGCCCGTGTTGATGTTGCCGAGGCCGCTGATCCAGCCGGCGGTGAGCAGCTCGCCGTCCTGATAGAATGAGACCAGCCCGTCGCGGTCGTGGGTCACGGCGATGTGGTGCCAGCCGCCGTCGGCGACGACGCCGGCGAAGTCGTAGTCCTGCCGGGCGCCGCCCGCGCCCTTGTAGTTCCACTGCCAGCTCTTCCCGTCCGCCTCCCCGGCCAGGAGCCAGCCCTGGTTCGAGCCGTTGATCCAGTTCTTGTTGCCGAGGAAGACGGGGTCCCCGCTCCAGCCGTCGGAGCGCAGCCAGAGCGAGACCGAGAAGTCCGTGAACGCACCGAACTGTAGCTGTGCGGCCTGCCCCAGGCTGACGAAGTCACCGTTCCCGTCGAGCTCCAGGGCGCTGCCCTCCAGGCCCGCGACCACGCTCGGATTGCCGGAGGGCGTTCCATCGGTCCCGTTCAGGCTCGCGTCCTCCAGATCGCCCTGGAAGTCGAGGTGCAGTACGAGCTCGTCGAGGATCGAGCCGCTGGTCCGGAAGCTCCAGAGCGGACCGGTGATGCTGCCGGAGGACGTGGTCGTGTCGACGCGCCAGAAGTACGCGGTGTCGGGCTCGAGCGCCGGGACGAAGCCGGGCTGGGAGACGCTGCTCTGCAGCTGGGCGGGGCCCAGGAGAGGGCTCGTACCCAGATAGACCTCGTGCGCGACGGCATCTTGCCCGGCCGCCCAGCTCAGACCGGCGTCCACGGGCTGGTTCTCCTCGCCGTCGGGCGGTACGGGATAGCTCGCGGCCAGGCGCGGGAAGCCGAAGGGGTGCAGGTCGGCGAAGCCGGGCGGGCGCGACACGCCGAGATGGTGCAGGGTGGTGCGGGCCACTGCGGTGTGCCCCGGGCCGGGTGAGTAGGTGCCTGCTGCGACACCCGGACCCTGGGCCACGATCCAGGTCGCTCGCTCGCCAGGTGAGTGCCCACCGTGGCTAGTGAGGTTGCCCCCGTGATCGGTGCTGACGAGGACGAGCCACTCCTCGTTGGCGTAGTCGGGCCTGGCCTGGAGCGCTGCGAGCACGTCTCCGATGTACTCGTCGGTCAGCTCGATCGCGTCGATGTACGCAGCGTTGGTGGGGTTGAAGCCCGAGCCGTGCCCCGCGTGGTCGCAGTCGTCAAAGTGGAGGAAGAGCACGTCCGGGTCGGCGGAGCCCAGGTGCGAGACCGCCGCCGTTCTCACCGACTTGTCCGAGTTGAGCTTCTGGGTGAAGTCCGCCAGCCCGGGGAAGGGCGCGAGCAGCTCGTCATTGATCGGATCCCAGTGGACGATCGAGGAGAGGTAGGCGGCGGGCTGCGCAGCGCGCACGTGAGCGAACAGGTGTGGGTGGTTGACTAGGTCGTTGCCACCGAAGCCGTTGTCGCTCACGCCGTGCTGGTCGACCCACACTCCGGTCAGGATGCTCGTCCAACCCGGCCCGCTCGAGGTGGCCTGGTGGGTCGGGTCGGAGACGGCGAAGGCGCCGCCGGCGAAGGCATCCCAGCTGACCGCTCCGCTCGCCACGAGGCCGTCGATGCTGGGGGTCTGCGCCTGTTGCAGGCAGTCGCTGCGAACGCCGTCCAGCCCGATGATGAGCACGTGCTTGCTCTGCGCGTGGAGGCTCGGGCTCGCGCTCCCTAGCACGAGCAACACGCAGGCTGCCCTCCCGAGGAGGTGAGGCGCGAAGCTGGGTCGCGAAGCCGGTCGTGAGGGGCGCAGTGGTCGGCGAGAGGGGGAGTTCATCGGCAGGCAGAGCAGGCTGGAGAGCTGGGGAGTGGTCACCACAATTACTTGGTTGAGTTTATAGGAAAGCTCATTGTAGGGTACAGGCGAGGATGAAGAGGGGGCAAACCGTGAGGAAGATCGGTATCGTGCTTTGGAAGCCGGAGGCGGCAGAGGATGAGGAAGCTGACTGCTTGGTCAAGCTGAGATGCTGGTTCGTTGCCGGGGCGTTCCTATGGTCAATCTGCATCGAGCCCTTCGTGATGTGGATATTAGAACTCACCCCCTGTATCGAGTTGGATGCCTGTCAGGGGGGCTCCTCGCCTCCGAGCAGATTTCAAAACCTGCCCACCTGAGATGGAGCTCGGCGATTCTCTTGTGCCTACGAAGGTCCAGATGGGACGTTTGAAATGCAAGTGCCCCATCTGAATGAGATTAGTGCTCTCACATGAGGGGATATTTTGATTGTTGGAGTGGTAGGAACCATGTGTATTCACCCGCCCCCCATGACCGGCGTCTACAGCCAGGTGTTGCCGGCGTCGTTTGAGGCGATCACCTTCTCGATGAACTTCACACCGCGAACGCCCGCTTCAATCGATGGCAGGTGATCCGGCATGGGACCTCCTGCTCGGATCGCCTCGGAGAACTCTCGATAGAGGTTGCCGAAGGACTCGAGGTAGCCCTCGGGGTGGCCGGCGGGAACGCGGGCCGAGGACTGCGCTAGAGCAGAGAGGTAGCCATTGCCTGTGCGGCGTGTGAGCGGACCCTCGTCCGCGCTGTAGATCGTCAGGTCGTTGGGGTGCTCTTGGCGCCACTCGAGCCCGCCCTTGGTGCCGAACACCTGGATTGCGAGGCCGTTCTCGCGCCCGACGCAGACCTGGCTGCAGCGCAGCATGCCGTCGGCGCCGCCTTCGAACTTAAGCATAGCCATGGCGTCGTCATCCACGGCGCGCCCCTCGACGAACGAGCGACGGGAGCCGAGCAGGCGCGTGATGCGCTCGCCCGTGATGAACTCGGCGAGGTTGTGAGCGTGGGTACCAATGTCGCCCAGGCTTCCGCCCGGGCCGTTGCGCTTGGGATCCGTGCGCCAGGCGGCCTGCTTCTGGCCGGTGGCCTCCAGGTCCTCGGCAAGCCAGCCCTGGAGGTACTCGACGTTGACTTTGCGCAGCGTTCCAATGGGACCGTCTTCGCCTTGGGCGACCAGCTCGCGCGCCTCGCGAACCATAGGCGCGCCCGTGTAATTGTGGGTCAAGAGGAACAAGCCCGTGGACTTGCTGGCGGCCTTGGCAATCGCCTCGGCGTACTCCGAGCTCGTTGTGAGGGGCTTATCACATGCCACGTGGAAGCCGGCGTCCAAGGCCGCGATGGCCACTTCGTGGTGCAGGTGATTGGGCGTAACAATGGAGACAACCTGGGCGCGAACGCCCTCGGGCAGCGCTCTCTCGGCGGTGAGCATCTCCTGCCACGAGCCATAGGCCCGCTCCGGCGCGATGCCCCACTCGGCCGCCCGCTCCTGACACTTTACGGGCTCCGAGGAGAGTGCGCCGGCTACCAAGGTGAAGGCTCCATCCATCAAGGCCGCGGTGCGGTGAACGGCGCCGATGAAGGAGCCGGGGCCGCCGCCCACCATGGCCAGACGCAGGGGATAGGTCGTCGTCATAGGACTAGTCCAGGCCGAGGGCACGGCGGTTGCTGTCGCGGTCGGCGCTGGATGCCGCGAAGTCGTCGAAGGATGTCTTGGAGACTTCGATGATGTGGTCCTCGATGAACTTGGCACCTTCGGCGGCACCAACGAGATTGTCCTTGTAGGCGCACTCCCACTCGAGCACGGCCCAGCCGTCGAAGTTGTGCTTGGCGAGGGCGGTGAAGATAGCCTTGAAATCCGTTTGGCCATCGCCGAGGGAGCGGAAGCGTCCGGCGCGATCTTCCCAGCCCTGGTAGCCGCCATAGACGCCGTTGCGACCGTCGCAGCGCAGCTCGGCGTCCTTCACGTGGAAGGCTTTGATGCGCTCGTGATAGATCTCGATGAACTGCAGGTAGTCCATACCCTGGAGCAGCAGGTGGCTCGGGTCGAAGAGCAGGTTGGCGCGACTGTGGCCGTCAACGCCGTCGAGGAAGCGCTCGTAGGTTGCGCCGTCGTGCAAGTCCTCGCCTGGATGCAGCTCGAAGGCGCAGTCGACGCCAACGTCTTCGGCGTGATCGAGGATCGGCTTCCAACGTCGGACGAGCTCTTCGAATGCGTCGTCGATCAGTCCGGCGGGGCGCGGCGGCCAGGGGTACATGTAAGGCCAAGCGAGGGAACCACTGAAGGTTGCCATGGCGCCAAGTCCAAGATTTGCCGAAGCCGAGAGGCACTTCTTCACCTCCTCGACCGCCCAACTCGCTCGGGCCTTGGGGTTACCCTTGACCGAATCGGGGGCAAAAGAGTCCGCGATTTCGTCGTAGGCGGGGTGAACGGCGACCAGCTGCCCTTGCAGGTGAGTGGCGAGCTCGGTCGCGACCACGCCGTGGGCTGCGAGGCGTCCCTTGAACTCATCGCAATAGTCTTTCGATGTCGCCGCTAAGTCCATGTCGAAGAGCCCGCTCTCCCAAGTCGGGATCTGAACTCCCTTGAATCCCAGGCCCGAAGCCCACTCCGCAATGGAGTCGAGGTTGTCGAATGGTGATTCGGTGGAGAAATACTGTGCGAGGAAGATCGCGGGTCCCTGTAGAGTTTTCATGGCCTGAATCTTAGCTAGAGGAGGCCGAAAATGATGTCCCCAACATGCAGGGCGAGTCACTTTTCCGTGGTCTGCGGACTTGGCATCATGGTCTGCTCCTATTGCGCCCCAACACTGCCTATACCCACCACCATGTCCCACGACCCCTTCAGCCCGACCTCCGACGATCGCTTCACCTTTGGCTTGTGGACCGTTGGGAATCCAGGACGCGATCCTTTTGGGGGACCCGTGCGTGCTGCTCAGGATCCCTGTCGCATTGTGCAGAAGCTGAGTGAGTGTGGGGCTTGGGGGGTGAACCTGCACGACGAGGATCTGATTCCTTTCGGCAGCAGCGCCGCCAAGCGCGATGCTATCGTTGCGGACTTTAAGAAGGCGCTGGACGACCACAACATGGTGGTGCCCATGGCGACGACGAACCTGTTCAGCCAACCGGTTTTCAAAGACGGGGCGTTCACGGCGAACGATCCCAAGGTGCGTGCCTTTGCCTTGCAGAAGACGATGGCTGCCATCGAACTTGGCGTCGAGCTCGGCGCCTCGACCTACGTATTCTGGGGCGGGCGCGAGGGCACCGAAGCGGACGCGTGTCGCGATCCCCAAGAGGCAACGAAGCGCTTTCGCCATGCGATCGACTACCTGTGCGACTTTGTCAAGGACCGCGGCTTTGACCTGCGCTTTGCGCTCGAGGCAAAACCCAACGAACCGCGCGGCGACATCTACCTCGCCACCACAGGTCACATGCTCGCCTTCATCGCGACCCTCGAAAACGAAGCGATGGTCGGCGTCAACCCCGAGGTCGCCCACGAGTCCATGGCCGGCCTCTCGATGACGCACAACGTCGCCCAGGCGATGGAGGCGGGCAAGCTGTTCCACATCGACTTGAACGCACAACGCATCGGTCGCTATGACCAGGACCTGCGCTTTGGTTCCGAGGACCTGAAGCAGGCCTTCCTGTTGGTGCGGTTGCTCGAGGGCACTTCGGGAACCGCGCCCTACACCGGTCCTCTGCACTTTGATGCCCACGCCTACCGCACCGAAGACGATGCCGGGGTCTGGGAATTCGCGCGGGGTTGCATGCGCACCTACAAACTGCTGGCCGAGCGCGCGCGCGCCTTTGACGCCAACACCGAAGTCCAAGAGATCATCGCCACGGTTGCGGATGCAACCTTCGACCCGCACTTGAGCGCGCCCTATTCGCGCGCCTCGGCGGAAGCACTGCGCACACTGCCCATAGACATCAAGGCCATAGCTAAGCGCGGCCTTCGCTACGAGCGCTTGGACCAGCTGATGGTCGAGCACATCATGGGGGCGCGTTGACGCTCAGCGTAAAGAGGTGCCTTTGCACCATCGACCCAAGGCACATCGGATGAGCCTTAGTCTCGGCCTAGATGTTGGCACCCAAGGGACCAAGGCCCTTCTCCTAGATGCGGAGTCCAGCGCCGTTGTGGCCAGGGCGAGCTCGTCCTATGAGCTCTTGCCTGGACTAGAGCAAGGCGCGGCGGAGCAGCACCCGGACACCTGGCGGAAGGCCGTGGCCCAGGTGATCGGGGATGTCCTAGCAAGCTCTGGCCGCAGTGCCGCAGAGGTGATCGCCGTCGGAGTCTCTGGGCAGCAGCACGGCTGCGTGACCCTGGACGACCAAGACGTACCGGTCAGGCCGGCCAAGTTATGGTGCGACTCCGCGACTTCCGCCGAGGCCGACGAGCTGTCGAAGGCTTTTGGACGCCCGGTCCCCACAGGCTTCACGGCGTCGAAGCTGCTATGGCTCGCGCGCAAAGAGCCTAAGAACTGGGCGCGGACGCGGCGTGTCCTCTTGCCTCACGACTACATCAACCTATTGCTGACCGGCACCGCCGCCATGGAGGCGGGCGACGCCTCGGGCACGGGACTCTTTGACGTGGTGGAGCGACGTTTCGACGGCGTTGCGATCGCCAAGTTTGACGAGCTTGCGGGCGCAGCGTCCAACGACCCGGGCTTGGCATCACGCCTTCCCGAGCTCATGGATCCCGCCTCGCCATGGACACCTGTTGGCCGGGTTAGCGCTGCGGCCGCCGCCGAGTTTGGCCTGGCGGCAGGCACCTTGGTTGCGCCCGGCGGAGGCGACAACATGATGAGCGCCGTGGGTAGCGGCGCGACGTCAACGGGCGTGGTCACCGTCAGCCTCGGGACCTCGGGCACCGCATTCGCGCACGCCGAACATCCGGTCGTTGACCCCGAAGGTCTGGTCGCGCCCTTCTGCGGATCCACCGGCGGTTGGCTGCCGCTGCTGTGCGTGATGAACCTGACCGGAGTCACGGAAGAGGTGCGCGCGAGCTTTGGAATGAGCCACAGTGCGCTGACCGCAGAGGCACGCTCGACTCGACCGGGATGCGACGGGCTGCTCTGGTTGCCCTACCTAAATGGCGAGCGCGTGCCGGATCTACCGAATGCTACGGGCACGCTGCTCGGCATGCGTCCTGGCCACCTGCGCCCGGGCACGCTCTATCGCGCTGCCCTCGAGGGCACGAGCCTAAACCTTGCCTGGGGCATCGAGAGGCTCAAGGGCCTGAGCCTCGAGGCCACAGAGTTGCGACTGGTGGGCGGCGCAGCACGCAATCCCCTCTGGCGCGAGATCCTCGCCGCATGCCTCGACACGCCGGTGCTGCTCCTGGAAGAGCCAGAGTCCGCGGCGCTCGGTGCTGCCATGCAAGCCCAATGGAGTTGGCACCGCGACCGTGGAGACGACCTGACCTTGGCCGAACTGACGGACCGTTACGTTCGCGGTACAGGCGAGGCAACGATGCCCGACCCCGAACTCGTGGCTTACTACCGGAGCCTCTCCAAGAGGTTCCGCGCCGAAGTTGGCCGGCACTACAGTCCGCGCACTTAGGAACCCCGCCTGCCATAACCCGGCCAACGAAGAGAGGGCTTGGACCCGCTCCGTTAGAAGCGGAAACCAAGCCCCTCGAAAGTAAGAGCCGAATCAGTCCTAGAGCTCGACGGGCTTGTAGCCGCCCCGAGAACGGAACCAGAGCAGGATCAGGAGGAACGCGATCGCCATGGTCATCGGCATCAGGGCCGCAACCTTCAGGGTGTTCCTGCCGTTGTCAGAGATTAGATTCTCGAGCGTACCCGCTTGCTCCGCTGTGAGAGCCTCGTCCTTGAGTACATCGCTCGCCACTACCGAGTCGTGAGTGACTAAGAAGAACTTAGCCTCGGAGAGGTGGGACTCGATCTCGGGCATCCCGTTCTCGGTCGCGTACGCGGCCACCGTCTCCGCATCGTAGGAAGTCTTGACCGCACCCAAGAACGGCGCTCCGAAGATGCCGATGGTCAACAGGCCCATGGCGGAGACCGTGTTGAGGGTCATGGCTCCGCCTTTAGGGAACCGCTCGGACACGAAACCAAGCATGGTTGGCCAGTAGAAGGTCTGGCCAACGGCATACAGGGTGAATGCAAGGAAGACCATCGTGCCGGTTGCCCCGGAGAGCATAAACAGGCCAAACATGGAGAAGATCGAGCTCGCAAGCAGGAGCGCGGGCGGCGACATGTACTTGAGTGGGATGCCGGCGAAGAAGCGCAGCACCATCATGATGCTAGCCGAAGCCACAATGGCCCAACCTGCCCCTTCGGCACCCAGTACGGGCTCCATCAGACCCCGGATCCATGCGTCCGTTCCCAGCTCGGTGGCGGCCAGTGGAATCATGATCAGGCACAAGATAAAGAAGAGCCACTTGCCCCGGGAACCGATGAAAAAACCAAATGCGGACCCCAGGAATGCACCGCAGATGCCACTGAAGATGAGCAGGTTCTTGGCGATCCAGCTCGTCTCGTCGCCCGTTAGACCAAGAATCTGATTCGTGAGTTCGTAGACGATAAAGGTCACGGCGAGCAGTGCGCCGAGGCCACCAAACTCCTTCAACATCTCGCGGTTCGAGACGTTCGCCATGACGCGCTCGTCCACGGGGTACTTCTTGATGCCGGCGAAGACCGCGCCGTAGAGGAGGATCGGTAGGCTCATGAGAAGGAACGCCTGGTTCCAGTTCTCAAAGGAATCACCGAGGGTCAGGTAGGCGATACCACCCACCACGATTCCCGCGGGCCAGGAGGCGTGTAGGATGTTCAGCATCTTGCTCTTGGTCGTGGTGTACATCGCCGCGCAGAGCGGATTGATGCACGCCTCGATAACGCCGTGTCCCAAGCCGCCTGCAAAGCAGGCCCACTTGAGCATCCCGACGTCCTTGGCGATCACCGTTAGGATCACCGACAGGATCTGCAGTGCGCAGGCAATGAACATCGAAAGCCTGTAGCCAACTCGATCGACAATCAGGCTGAACAGGATCATGGTGACGGCGATCGGCCAGAGCGACAGACCAAAGACCTGCCCGACCTCGGTCCCCGTAATGGAGTACTCCGCTCCCCATCCCGGCGAGACCAGCACGCGCAGCACGAATCCCACTCCCGCGGCGGCTAGGGCTAAGAAGCTTGCCCAGAAGAGCAGTGACTTTTCGCGTTCAGATAATTCCATATTCCCTAGGTGTGTTGAAGTGATGTGATTCGCTCGAACTCAACTCGCACTATGGCACACGAAGGAATGGGATGCAAAGCCTTGGGAAGCTGTTGAGTTGGGGAAAAATGCCAATCGCTGCGAATGTGGCCGAGAGTTGGAGTCTCAAGACTGGCTAGGTTTGGGCGGTCTCCCCGCAGGATTCACTCCCATAGCTGTAGTGGACCAACAGCCGCAATCCGCACCTCGGCAATCATCCCTAGTCCTGCCTCCTTCGACCGATCCAGGGTAAATCAGTACTTGCCGAGTCAAGCCAATGGACTGACGCGCCCGGCCTTGCCGTCCCCTTGCGAACGTTCATGCGCTTGGTGTCCCTCGAGCGCGATTTGGGAAAGCCGTGAGCGAGTTGTCATTTCCCAGCCAAACCTCTAAATGAAGAAGTGGGAGTGCTCTCCAGATGGAGGGCACTCCCACTTCGATTCTAAGAGGTTGGTCTTCTTGCTAGTCGTTGCCGCGCTTGCGAGAGCTCTCTTTCCCTTTTTCTTTCCCTTTCTCGCCCTGCGATTCCTCACCGCCCTCGGTTCGGACCAACTTGCTTAGCGCAAGTATCTTCGCAGCCGCCTCTTCCTGTGTCAAATTACCGCTCCTGACTAGCAGTTTGATTTCGATTGAGCTCTTCCGGAACTCCTCCCCCGAGATCGAACTAGTCTCGCGGGCCGACGCTTTTTCTAGCGCGAGCTTCATCCTGCCAATGCGCCTGTCCGCAGCGGCGCGAGTGATCTCACCGGCGGCGACAAGTTTGTCCAACGTGGCCGCGGCCTTCTTCACATCTTCCCGTGTCAGCTTACCGCTCCTGAGTAGTAGTTTGATATCGACTGAGCTCTTCTGGAACTCCTCCTCCGATATCGCCCCAGTCTCGGGGGCCGACGCTTTTTCTAGCGCGAGCTTCATCCCTCTAAGGCGCCTATCCGCATCGGCGCGAGTGATCTCACCGGCGGCGACAAGTTTGTCCAACTTGTCCGCGGCCTTCTTCACCTCCTCTGCGGTAGGCGAGGGGGGCATCCCGCCAAGGCGCCTATCCGCAGCGGCGCGAGTGATCTCACCGGCGGCGACAAGTTTGTCCAACTTGTCCGCGGCCTTCTTCACCTCCTCTGCGGTAGGCGAGGGGGGGCGCTCCGAACTCGAAAGGCGCTCGCGCAACCTCACCTCGATCTCGTGCGCCTTTTCAGGTGTCATCTCGCCAGCTTTGACCTTCTCCTTGACAGCCTTCGTGAGCTTTTCATAGGTCTCCTGCGAGATCGACTCGGCCCCATCGAGAGAACTCGATTCGGCGACGACCGGATCCTTTTGGACATCGGAATCCTGGGCGGAGAAGCTCGTCTGGGCAAAACTCCCGACGACTAGCGCAGCTGCACCAGCAACCAGACCTAGGCTACGGCCGGGAAGCAAGTTGGGGGTTTGGCCTAAAGGTGCGTTTAGAATCCTGAGGATACGAATCATGAGAGGGCCTCCGTGGGCGCTAAGAATAGTGGATGTGTTACTCAACCGGACTTGCTCCAGTTCGGTGAGGGCTTCGGCCAAATGCCGACGGTCACTCGGGGTGGCAACAGCTGCCTGGTCGCAACAGAACTCCCGCTCGCGACGAATCTGACTAGAGATCCACCAAGTTGCAGGGTGAAAGAAAAGAAGTGCCTCTACCGCGCATTGCGCCATGTTGACCAAGTGATCAAAGCGGTGAATGTGCGCTAGTTCATGGCGTAAAAGCAATCGCAGTTGCTCGGAGCTTAGGCTCGAGAACACCGAGAGCGGCACGAGGACGACGGGCGACAAAAAACCGACAACCATCGGCGCCGTGACTAGCGTGGTTTGCAGCAGGCGGACACCTGCGCTGATACCAAGCTCGTCTCGCAAGTGCTCGAAATATGCCTGCCACACTTGCGGCACGTCCGCTCGGGCCGAGCTCCGCAGGCGATGGCTGGTACCCCAACTTCGAAGCAAGCGCAGGATCATAACTGCGACTCCCGCAGACCAGAGCCATGCAAGTACGGTGGTGGTCTCGGCAGAGTGCATAAGGGTCCCAAAAAAGGAGGCGTGGTCCCCAAGCGGAGTCGCAAGGAAGCTTGCTCCCGCAGCCATCTCGTCCGGGTCGCTCGCCCCAGGGAACGCGAAACCTTGAGCAAGCCATAGCAAGCTGACTAAGAAACTAAGGAGGGAGACCATCAGCGCGCCGCACGCAATCGCGTAGCGCCTATCCGCAAGGCGTTGCGGTGTCAGCCCCAAGAGTAGTGCGCAGCCCAAGCCAATCAAAACGCCCTGCCAGGCGAAGCACAAGATCGCCCCGCCAAGCGCGGGCGCCATGTCCACAAGCGGCTGCATCACTTTGAGTCCCCCTCGAGCTTGTCGAGTAGCAGGCGCACTTCGCGCAGCTCCTCCGGGGTAGACTTCCGTGTCGCCAATGCTTGCAGAGCAAGCGCGCCTGGAGAACCTCCGAAGACGCGGTCCACCATGTCCTTAAGAATGTTGCGCTGCGTCTTCAACTTCGCCTGCGCGGGCTTGAACAGCTGGGGCCGGACGGACGTGTCACGCACAAGAATGCCCTTGTCCGTCATGATCTGCATCAACTTGAGGACAGTCGTATAGCCAGTCGATTCGGACTTGGATAAGACTTCGAACACGCGCCGGACAGACATTTGGCCCTGATCCCAAAAGACGCGCAGAATTTTCATTTCGGCGTCCGTGGGTTTCTTATGGGTAGGGTTCTTTGCCATGGCCGGGCCACCTTACACGAAGGCCTTCGTGTAAGGTGACGAAAGCCTTCGTGCTTACCAAAGCGAAACAAATGGGCTCCTGGGACGGCATGCCTAGGCGCATCCCAGCGTAAAGCTGATTGCACGCGATCCTTAGGGCGCCTCTTCCCGAGCTTGCGCCGCCAGAGCTTAGCGGTGAACTGCAAAAAGGAACCCCTGAGAAAGCCCCACTGCAGATTGCAGCCCATGGCCACCTTCCAACCTCCAGCAGCTCGCCAAGCGAATCGCGGCTCTACGCCAGGTGCTTGTCGAGATCGGCCAAGCTCTCCGTGAACCAATCGCGGTTGCCGTCACTGGCCTCCTCCAGTGCGCTCGCCATCTTGTCGCGCGCCTCGTTCGCGCCGTCCCTGTCTCCTTCGCAAAAACGAGCTCGGGCAAGGGCCTCGTACGGAAAAAAGAATTCCTCGTCGCTAGCAAAATTGTCCTCGCAGATAGCAAGTGCCAAATTCGCGTGCTCCGTCGCCAGCTCGCCGTTGCCCAGTGCGATGAACGTCATAGCCAAGCGGTATTCAGCGAGCTTTATCTGTACCCACGACCCCGCGATCTCCCAATAGATGCGCGCGGTTTTTGAAGCTAACTCGAGTAGGGCATCGTCCTCGGCTGAGCGGTTCTCGCGCTCCTCCAGATCGCACGCCATGTTGTTCGAGTTCATCGCGAGGGCACTTGCAGCTGGATCGCCTTCTTTGGGCCCGTAGCTCGCCAGAGCGATTGCCTCTTTGTATAAAGCGCGCGACCGCTCGGGCTGGCCCTGCTCACCCAGCGCGCAAGCGACGGCCATCCGAACACGCACCGATGTCGAGGCGCGCGGCAACTCTGCGGGATGCCCCGCATCTTCAAACGCCATGGCCTTTTCGTCGTCCCCTAAACACATGTGCAAGATTGCCTTGCAGCGCGTGACGGTCATCGAGTTCGAATCGCCCGCAGCAAACACATCCAACGCGCTGAGCTTGTCCATGAACGCCAAGCCATCCTCATAGCGCCCTAAGTGGTTCGCGGCGACGTGCGCGATCAATGTTGCGAGAGGAGCCAGGTCCTTCGCTTCGGTCACAAGCGCCATGCCCTTGTCGAAGCGATTCATTACAGCCTCTGGGTCGGCGGCATGGTCGCTCCAAGCAGTGTGAATCCAGTCGGTGATTGGGGCGGACGTCTCTGTGGTCATAGTCGGAGTCCTCGGGTGGGTTGCCCCTAGAAGACCAAACCAACGTCAACCGCGCTAGGGGCATTCCACAAAGCGAGCAAGGGAAGGCATTCCGGACGCCGAGAGCTTGAGTAACTTCGCTCGCTCTATTTTGGCTCGCGCGAGTGCAAGGGGATTGGAGCGCTGGCTAACTACTTGGGACTTGCGACGTGCTGGTCGAACAAGATGCTATTCCCATCGGGGTCGACGACCATGAAGCTCGCTGGTCCGTGTGTGGACTCATCTGCTTCTAAACTAAAACTGATGCCGCGTCCCTTGAGAACACTCTGGATTTCTCGCACGTCCTGGAAGCTCTCGAGCGTAGCTTTCTCATGCGTCCAACCCGGGTTGAAGGTCATGAGGTTTGCCTCGAACATCCCTTGGAATAGGCCGACCGTCGTCGCTCCATTCTGAAGGACGAGCCAGTTTTGGGCAATGTCTCCACCGACCTCTTTGAAGTCCAGCTTTTCGTAGAAATCACGTGAAGCAACGATGTCCTTGACGGCAAGGCTGACGGAAAAGTTGCCAAGCTGCATGGACTCGGCGCCATGGCTGCCAGAGGGCGCTGCGCAGGAGGTCGAGAAGAGGGCGAATCCCCATGCAAACGCAAGAGTAGTGAGTGTGTTCATGGGCTAGAGAGATTCCTGGGCGGGATTGTGACGGGTGGGTCAATGTGCGGACAAAAATACCTGCTTCATCATCTGCCTGCACTCCAGATGTCGAAGCGTGAAACTCTTCTTTAGGTGACGTTCGATTCTGGGCTGCAAACTCCATTGGCGAAGTTGCTTGCGCCTATGGACTTATTCGCCGGTGTAGCCGATCGCG
>Ga0315322_10000485_pt1 | contig 29658 bp, 22 predicted proteins | sample M110021515metaG_FD_203461 | JGI IMG/M metagenome (GOLD analysis project Ga0315322, IMG submission 203461) | Ammonia-oxidizing marine archaeal communities from Monterey Bay, California, United States - M1 100m 21515 | ecosystem: Environmental > Aquatic > Marine > Intertidal zone | place: USA...
GGGCGTTTTTGAGTGAGCATGAATTCATTTCCTTCTGTGTCGAAGCAGAAGGCGAGGTGGACGAAGCCATCTTCTTCTTCGGGTTCGCGTACGAGCCCTCCGCCATTTTCCTTAACGAGTTCAATTCCAGCGAGGATTTCATCACACTGGAAGCTGAGGCCAGTCCAGGTGCGTTTCCCTTCACCGCCACCGTGAATTCCGATGGTAGAGCCACAAAGGGTAAGCTCACTCCAGACTTCCATCTCGAAAGAGAGCTCTGCGCCGAAGGTTTTTTGGTAAAAATTAATGGCGCGGAGGTGGTCGGCTGCCCAAATGGCATATTTCACTTTTTGAACCTGCATAGGGACCCTTAACACTGGTTCGGCGGGTGGACAAGTGACACTGCGTATGTTAACGATCAACTCGATGAAATTGGCCCCTTTCCCGACCCCGCCTAATTTAATTCTTCAGTGGCAGAAAGGTGAAATCGAACGTGAAGAGATGCAACGCCTGATGGGTGAGCATCAAAAGGAGTTATTAAAGGAAGCTGAATACTTTCATTCCAATCCGATTTTGGGATATATTGAAGGCTTGCGGAATAAACGAGTGGCTCGGCGTTTGGTGGATGAGCATGGCGAGGCTCAGATTCGCGAGTTATTCCAAGCGCTTTCTTGGCTGCATAATTTTGAACCGGCGGCGTTTCTTTGGAATGCCGATCATTGGGATGTCGCGCTTCATGTGTTTCTTAGAACGAGCACTGAGCCGGTTTTCCGGGTGCGTGAAATGGTAGTGAAAAGTAGCCGCGCAGTGATGTTGGTAGAGCACGGTTCCGCCAAGAAATCCGAGACTCGCCGGGAGCGCCTGACCTTCAAACGCCACTGGAAGGGTGAAATGGAGGTTGTGAAGCGTGAGGTTGTGTAGGGAAAAAGTGGGTTGGACCTATTGAGTTGTGTTAGGGCCTGAGGCGAAACTTTGGCATTTGAAAATGCTGCGAGGTCGTTAGTTTTGGCGACAGCAAGTCAAACTATTATGGGAAGAGCATTTGAATATCGGAAGGCTTCGAAGGAAGCGCGTTGGGGAAAGATGTCACGTATCTTTCCAAAGCTGGCTAAATCTATCACGATGGCCGCTAAAGATGGGGGGCCGGATCCGGATTCTAACGCGAAGCTTCGCACGGCGATTATGAACGCCAAGGCGGAGAATATGCCAAAAGATAATATTGATAAGGCGATCAAGCGGGCTTCCGGGAAGGATCTTGGCGATATTACCGAGATTAATTATGAGGGGAAAGGGCCTCACGGGAGTCTTTTTTATGTGGAATGTGCAACTGAGAACACCAACCGCTCAGTTACTAATGTTCGGACACTTTTTAATAAGAATGGTGGTGAGATGCAGAATTCAGGTTCGCTTGAATTTCTTTTTGATCGCAAGAGTGTCATCGAATTCAAACCTGAAGGGGCTAATCTGGAGGAGCTGGAGCTAGAGCTCATGGATGCTGGGTTGGAGGAAATGGAAGTCGAGGAAGATATGGGCCTAGTGTATGGTGAATACACTGCTTTCGGAAAGCTTGCGGAGGTCTTCGAACGCCTCGGTGTTGAAGTTGCTAAGGCAAGCCTAGAAAGAGTCTCCAACAACCCTCAACAGTTTAGTGAAGAGCAGCTTGTTGAGATTGATGCTCTCGTTGATAAGTTAGAGGATGATGAAGACGTTCAAGCCGTCTTCACAAATGTTGATCGCTAAACCAAACTTGAGGCGATGAAATTGTTATTACTTCTTCTCTATCTTCTAGGTGCTGCTGGAACAAAGATCTTGAAGCCTCAGCAAGTAGAGTTGATTCCTGATGAGAATCTCCAACGGCAAATGAAGGTGAGACCTGGGTTGCAAGTTAACCCAGCTGGGCCGGTTGATCGGGCCAAAGGGGCGCCGAAGCTAAAGGCCGAGGAGGTTCCCTCGAGAAGATTGGCTCCGGATCGCGAGCCGAAAAGGTAGCGCTGGTAGAATAAGTGAGATTCTTTTTCTCACCACAAAGGAGCTACTTGCCTCCAAAGAATCCCATCATCTGCATTACGTCGACAGCCCAGTAGACTAAGAAACTGGTCTGGAGGAGGATGTAAAGCGTGGCACCGAGTTTGATGTGCTTGAGAGTCAACATGCGGAGACGATGCAAACGACGTTCGTTTAGGTCAAGGATTCAGTGGTTTGAATCTACCGTATTTTGTCGTGATCATAGAGAATTCGAAGGATTTCAGAATGACTACGGGTTTCCCGGTGAGATTGAGTCTGGGAAGGGAGGAAGCCCGAGATTGTCTAGGATTTTTAATGAGTCGATAGGGGTCCGTAAACGGGGTGGTGAGAAAGGTAGCTTGAGTCTTTTCCAGATCTGGAAAAGAACAGAGGCGTGATCGATAGCGCTACCGGATGGTTTCTTGTTTCTTTTGCTGCGATGTGTGTGGGCCTTGGTAAGGCGGGGTTTTCGGGGCTTGGATTAATCGCAGTATTCATCATGGCCGAGCTCTTTGGTAAGGCTTCGGTAGGGGTTTTACTTCCCATGCTTATCGTGGCGGATGTCAGTGTTTATCCGATGTTTCGTAAACACGCTTCGTGGGCTCCGGTTTGGAGATTGTTGCCTCCGGCTCTAGTTGGAATGCTGATTGGTTTTTTTCTGCTCGATTGGATGCCCGAACAATGGGCTAAGCCAGTGATCGGAGGCATTATTCTCTTTATGGTGGCACTCCAACTGATCCGCCAGTGCTCTCTCGACTTTTTTGACGAGCTTGCACACTCAAATGGATTTGGCGCGGCTGCGGGAAGTTTTGCGGGGATTGCGACGACGATTGCTAATGCAGCTGGGCCCGTCTTTCAGCTCTACTTTCTGGCAAGACGACTTCCGAAAATGGAGTTAATTGGAATTGGGGCCCGTTTCTTCCTCCTCATCAATTTGATTAAGTTACCTTTCATGGGAGGATTGAACTTCACCACGCCAGAAAGCCTCCTGCTTAATGTCAAGTTGGTCCCGTTGATTCTCCTTGGGGTTTTTCTGGGGCGCCATCTCCTCCAGCTGATCTCTCAGCGAGTCTTTGAGTGGATGATTATTGGATTTGCGATCCTTGCAGGGGTTCGACTGATTTGGGTTGGTTAGCGGGAATGGCCTTTTAGGTGTTGAAGACGTTTGTAGTTTTGAAAGGCGAAATACCCGAAGAGGATAGCGATAACTATCTGATGCAGAATGAAGAAACCAGCAATTGCTACAAGAGCACCCGTTACCATTCCTACGGTCCAAACCTTCTTAGGCGATCTTTCGATAGACGCATAAATTTGTCCGCCATCTAGGGGGAATACGGGAAGAAGATTCATAAGGCTCCACCAGAAATTGACCCATAAAAGGTCCTTTAACATATATAAAACGGGATCGTTCATTTCGGCGAGCACTGTGTAAGTCTCACGACTTGGGAAAAGGAGAATCATGGTAAGGTCGGTCCCGACAGCGAATCCATAGATGGCGCAGCAGGTCAAGACGATCAGTCCAAAGAATCCGAGGCCCGCCAGTGGCCCAGCCCAAGTGACCCAGAAGCTTTGTTTTTGGGTAAGCTGGGTATTTGGATAAGCCAATCCACCCATGCCCCACAGCTTGATGGAAGGGGTGACTCCCGTCATCTTCCTGCTCGTAAGAGCATGTCCAAGCTCATGAACCAGGATAGAAACGAACAGAACGATAATCCAGAGGAGAACCATCAGTAAATCTTGGCGAGACTTGATCCCAATCCCATCTCCTAGAAAAAATCCCATGAGCCAAAACCATGGTTCTACCCGAACTGGAATCTTGAAAAGCTTGAAGTCGAGCACTGGCGAATTCTATGACGTTTGGAGAAGGCGGCAACCAAAAGAAGATTGAACCTTCGGATAAGGTAAGGATTGCCCGCTTTCGTGGGATCTGCTACGGCCCCTCCTGAAATGACGACGGAGACGCTGAAGGAGGTGCGCGTTTTTGCCCCTGCGACGGTGGCAAACGTGGCATGTGGTTACGATGTTCTTGGTTTTGCGATTGATGCTCCGGGAGATGAAGTAGTGGCGCGCCACACGGATGAACCTGGATTGCGCATTGCCAAAATTACCGGAGACGGTGGGAAACTTCCTTTGGAGGCTGAAAAAAACACGGCTGGAGTCGCTGCTTATGATTTGTTGAAGCATCTCGGTATGCTCGACTTGGGAATTGAGTTGGAGATCCATAAAAAGATGCCCTTCGGGAGCGGGTTGGGATCCAGTGCTGCGAGTGCGGTTGCGGGGGCATATGCGGTTAATAAGCTGATTGGGGAACCACTGACGAAGAAACAGCTTCTCCCATTTGCAATGGCTGGAGAAGCGAGTGCGGACGGTGCTTGGCACGCAGACAACGTGGGGCCCTGTCTTTTGGGTGGGATTGTATTTATCCGTGACAACCAGGAGCTGGATATCGCACAGCTCCCGGTTCCTAAGGATCTTTGGGCGGCGGTGGTTCATCCAGATATCGAGATCCTAACGAAAGTTGCGCGTGGAATTCTTCCGGCCGAAGTGCCGCTGGCAAATGTCACCCAGCAAATCGGGAATCTAGGAGGCCTGATTTGCGGATTAATTCAGGAAGATTATGGAATGATCAGCCGCTCAGTGCATGATGTGATCGCTGAGCCTAGACGGCAGAAACTCATTCCAGAATTTTATCAGGCCAAACGTTCGGCAATGGCTGCAGGAGCCCTTGGCTTTAGCATCTCCGGAGCTGGTCCTAGTGTCTTTGGTCTTTGTGAGGGCGAGGAGTCTGCCAAGAGGGTGGGCGAGGCAATTAAGGAGGTTTTCTCGAAAATTGACCTTGGGAATCAGCTTTATGTCTCGAGAGTGAATCAGACTGGCGTCACGGTGATTGGGTAGATTGCACAATGCCCCAAAAGTTTTATAGCACCAAGAGTCCTGGCCAATTTGTTGACCTGAAGGAGGCGGTGCTGCGTTCTCTTCCTCCCGACAACGGGCTTTATATGCCGGAATATATTGAGCCTTTATCGGCTGTGTTTTGGGGCAAATGGAGAGGTCTTTCGTTACCTGAGATCGGCTTTGAAGTGGCCAAGGCAATTTTTCGGGACAGCATTCCAGAAGACCAACTTGAGAAGATCGTCCATCAATCGATCAACTTTCCCGCTCCCCTTGTGACGGTGAAGCAACAGGAGCATATCCTTGAGCTTTTTCATGGTCCGAGCCTCGCTTTTAAAGATTTCGGAGCTCGCTTCATGGCCCGCTTAATGGGGTGGTTGACCCGTGAGGATGAAGGATTGTTGACTGTGCTGGTTGCAACCAGTGGTGATACCGGAGGTGCCGTGGCGAGTGCTTTTCATAAGGTGCCCGGAACGCGGGTTGTTATTCTTTATCCAAAAGGAAAGGTAAGTGAGCTTCAGGAAAAGCAGCTGACCGCTCTCGGAGGAAATATTACTTCTTTAGAGGTCGATGGGACTTTTGATGATTGTCAAAGGCTCGTAAAGTCGGTCTTTCTCCAACGAGAGATGGCGGAGAGGTTGAACCTCACTTCGGCGAACTCGATCAATATTTCGCGATTAGTTCCGCAGAGTTTTTATTACTTTGAAGCTGCCAAAAGGCTGCCCCAAGATGTGAAACCAAGCTTTGTCATTCCGAGTGGTAATTTTGGAAATCTCACGGCGGGGTTGCTTGCGGAAAAACTCGGTTTGGAGGTCGAACGTTTTGTGGCGGCTACGAACCGAAATGATGTCGTTCCTGCGTATTTGCGCGAAGGTGAGTATCGTCCGAGGCCGAGTGTGGCGACAATTTCCAACGCGATGGATGTGGGTGCTCCGAGCAATTTCGCGAGGATGGAAAATATTTTTGGTGACGAATGGGAGTCAATGAAGGCGCGAGTCGCTGGCTTTTCCTATGACGACCAAATGACGCGGGAAACGATTCGGCGAATTAGAGCAGAGACGGGTTACACTCTCGATCCACACGGGGCTGTCGGTTGGTTGGCTGCGGAAGAGTGGCGAAAATCAAATTCGGAAGCGCATACAGTGGTTTTGGAAACAGCCCATCCCGCAAAATTTCTTGATGTTATGGAGGAAGAACTGGGTGAAGGGGCGGTGGCGATTCCCAAGCGTCTGAGGTGCCTCGTTGATTTGGAAAAAGTTGCAATACCGATGGCGCCGGACGAAGAAGTGTTCGCAGAATGGTTGCAGTCTCTTGGCCAATAACACCTTAAGATATCAACAAGGGGAGCTACTACCGAAGCATGTTGCTGAGGTGAAAATCTCATTGAGATTTTCTCTTTGCTGCTGCTGGAATTCTGTTTTGCTAAGGGTTTTCTGATAAGGACGAATCAAAAACGCCGCGCGGATTTCTCCGGCGGCGTTTGAGATTGATGGAACAGAGATCGAGTTATCCTTCGTAGGATCCTTCTACGCGGGAGGCAACGTCTCGGTAGCCATAATCGATTTCGTAGATCTGCTTGAAGCAATTAAGGGCCTCCTCCTTTTTCTCAGCCTTGGTGTAAATAACACCTAATTCGTAAAGAATTTCTTTCTTGGTGTTGTCCATTTGGGTGAGCTCGTCATTGGCATCCTTAAGCTGTTTGATTGCAAGGTCATTCATGCCCTTCGCGTCAAATGTCCGGCCAAGCAAAAGGAGCACCTTGGTGCGAATGTGTGGGTTCCGGGTGGCTTGTTGAAGGTGCGGAATGGCATCGCTGTATTCGCCGGAATCATAAAGAGCCTGACCAAGGTCCAAGCGCATTTTTGGATCGGTTGGGTTTTGTTTCACTCGCTCCTGGCATTCCTCAAGGCGCTCACCGACGCGCGATTGCTGAATGTCTTTCAGTTGGGTCTGCAGTTCTTGGTTGTCCGGATCAGCAGCGGCAGCGGTCTCAACATCTTTGATGTATTGGTCGGCGGCCTTGTCCTTGATTTCGTTGGCTTTGGCGCGCAGGGCAACATCTCCGTTGGAAAGTTCGTAGGCCCAGCTGTAAAATGAGTGGCAGGTGTTCCAGTCCTCGAGTTGCTCATAAGTTTGGGCGAGCTGCTTCACGACAGCGAGATTATTGGGATCTGCTTCGTATTCCGCGGCTAGTTCGGCGGCACGCTCTTTCAGTTGCTCTTTAGTGAGAGCGGTTCGGGAAGCCTTCTCCAATTCCGCGGCTTCGTCGGTTTTCACCATGTCTTGGAAACTCGAGTTTTCAGACATACGGTTTTGCTGCATTGAGGCTTTTGCCGAGCAGTCTTTCTCGCCGCGTACTGCTTCGCCATCGCCGGGATCCTGCTTTACGATTTCACGATAGACTCTCGAGGCATCGAGGTGCATCTCACGAGCGACGTAAAATAGAGCTAATTTGTGAGCAACCTTGGTATTTTCAGGGCTACCTGTTTTGGCAGTTTCGAGAGCGAAAGCTGCGGTATCGAGAAGGTTCATACGAAGAGCGATCTCGTGAAATGCTTCGTTGACGCTGCAATTGAATGGGTCCTTCTCAAGTTCCTTTTCGATTGCGATCAGCGCACCTATAGGATCCTTTTTCGCCTGACGGGTAAAAGAACTGCCACCGCCACCGCTGCTCCCAAAAAGGCCTTTTTTGGCCGCGCCTGGAGCTGCGCCGGACTCGATGATCTCGGCTTGGCGAACCAGTTTACGGGCATTCAAAAATCCGGGCTCTTCTTTGAGGATGGCCTGAAGGAATTTGATGGCGTATCCGTGGTTGTTTTTTTCAACACTGGCTTTTGCATTCTTCCAGTGGTCCTTGAGGGCAGCTGGTAATTCGGTCTCAGTGATCTCTCGAATTTCTTTCGTTTCTAACATGATCTTGGTGTGTGAGTTGGTTGGAATTGAGTGGTTTTCAGTAATCAAGCGGCAAACGGATGACTTGGCAAGCACCCAAGACCGCTAGTCTATATTCTGGAGCATGAAAGGCTTTGATCCATCGCCTCGGCAGGATTTTCAGAGGGGCTGGTTCCAACGACAACGGCCGGAACTCCAGCAACTGTCTTGTGGGGAGCTACGTCATCGAGGACCACACTTCCAGCTCCGATTTTGGCACCTTTGCCAACTTCGACAGGACCGAGAATCTTGGATCCGGATCCAATCATCACTCCCGAGCGGATGATCGGGTGCCGATTTCCCGATGTTTTTCCGGTTCCGCCGAGTGTGACTTCGTGTAAAATCGAGACGTTATCTTCAACGATGGAAGTTTCGCCAATGACAACGCTGGTTGCATGATCGAGGAAGATGCCGCAGCCCAACTGGGCGGCCGGGTGGATATCGACTCCGAAGACCTCCGAAGCTAAACTTTGAAAGTAGTAGGCCAAATCGTGTCGGTTATTTTTCCACATTCGGTGGCCCAGCCGATAAGTCGCCAGTGCGAGGAAACCTTTGTAATAAAGGAGCGGTTGAGTCAAAGAATGGCAGGCTGGGTCACGTTCATCGATCGCAATTAGATCGGAGACCATACTTGAAACGAGTTCAGGATATTCGATTAGAATCTCCTGCAATAATGGAAGGAGTTCATCACGCGTCATGTCTTCACGGGCCAGTTTGCGCGAGAGGCGGGCTGCTACCGAGCAGGCGATGGAGTTCCGTGAAATGAAAATGTCTTCCATGAGGGCGGTAAGTCGATGCTCGGAGCTTGAGATCCGGTGAGCTTCGTCCTGGATTTTTTGCCACACTAGGTCAAGGTCTGGTTTCCCCTTTGCACACAAGAGATTACTCTTAGGGATGGCATCTTTAGGAGCTTTGTGGTTTCCTTTCATCAGTGAGGATTTCGCAGAAATTAGATTATGCAAGTCGCGCGGTGGTTCATCTGGCAAAAAAGCACGATGGTCAATCGGTTACTCGAGCAGACGATATTGCAGAGAGCGAGGGGATACCATCTAGTTTTTTAGCGCAAATCCTTCATGAGCTTAAAAGAACCGGAGTGGTGACCAGTCGGCGTGGTAAAACCGGGGGCTGGAAGCTCATCGAGCCTCCGGCGGATATTAGTCTACTCAGAATTGTGGAGGCTTTGGAGCCAGAAGCACTAGGGCAGATTCCCCAACCAACTGGTGAGTCCGGAGTGGCTGTGAGAAATCTTTGGGAAAGCGTCCGTGAAAGCAGTCGGCAGATTTTAGCGCAGAATAGCCTCGAAACGCTGGCTGCTGAGGACGAGCCTATGTTTTACATTTAGTAAGAGAACCTTACTCATCTTCATCTATCAAATCAGGATACGCAGCTTTTGCGGCTTCATGACTGAGGTAGTAAATTTCGGCGCTGGTCGGCATCGCAAGAGCTTTCTGGGCGAGTGCCTTGCACTCGCCAAAATCAACGGACAAGAGGGCTTTTCGAACAGGTGCGACCTCATGAGGCCCGACTGAAAGCTCGTCGACGCCAAGCCCTACAAGCAGCGGAGTAAGGCTTAGATCGGCTGCCATTTCTCCGCAAATCCCGGTCCAGATACCAGCGCGAGAAGCGGCGTCAGTTGTCATCTTAATCATACGAATAACGGCTGGGTGGGTGGAGCGGTAAAGCTTGGCAACACGGTTGTTGATACGATCGACAGCTACGGTGTACTGAATCAAATCATTCGTTCCGATAGAGAAAAAGTCGACCTCCTGAGCGATCTCATCTGCTACGAGAACGGCGGATGGGATTTCGATCATCGCCCCAATTTCGAGATCGGCATCGAACTTGCAGCCTTCGGCCTCCAGTTCGGTCATGCACTCCTTGACGAGAGCCTGACAGCGTTGGATCTCACTTACACCAGAAATGAAAGGGAACATCATGCCAAGTTTGCCGTGAGCGCTCGCGCGAAGAATAGCTCGAAGTTGCTCCTTGAAAAAATCAGGCCGATCTAGTGAGACCCGAATACCCCGCCATCCCAGAAATGGGTTAGGTTCTGGTTCGGTGAGAGGTTCCACCGATAGTTTATCGCCTCCGGAGTCAAGAGTTCGAATAATCGCAGGATGGGAGCCGGTTCGTTTGGCCAGCTCGGTATAGGTTTCTGTTTGATTTTTTTCAGTGGGCGGATACCCGGTTTCGAGGAGGAAGAACTCGGTTCGAAAGAGCCCGACACCCTCAGCCCGGTTGTCTTGAACAAGATCGAGTTCGTGGGTGAATTCGATATTCGCTGAAAGGGTGATATGTCGACCGTCCTTGGTCGTGGTTTCCTGATCGCGAAGCTCCTCGAGTGCTTTGCGTTGCTCGCGCTTTCGATTCGCGAGGGAACGGTAATACTTGGTGGTTTCCTCCGAAGGATGGACAATGAATTTTCCGCTGTAGCCATCTACAATGGCGGGGGCGAGGGCCGTGATTTCAACAACGACCTTTCCCAGTCCGACAATCGCAGGAATGCCCAAGGCCCGTGCAAGAATTGCAGTATGCGAATTTACGCTCCCTTCCTCGGTTACAAAACCGAGTAATTTACTGCGGTCCATTGAGGCGGTATCCGACGGTGTCAGATCATGGGCGACGAAAAGGTGCTGATGATCTAGGCCGATGATATTGGTGGAAGCTTCGAAATTTCTAAGCACCCGCTGGGAAACATCCTCGATATCGATCGTTCTCTCACGGAGGTAGGGGTCGGAGATGCGGCGCATAGCCTCTAGGACTGTCTGCATTACTGCGTAAAAACAATACTCGGCATTTTGCTTTCGGTTTTCAATGGCGAGTTCAACCTTTGTTTGCAGGCTCGGATCGTCGAGAACCATGCCGTGTGCTTCGAAAACCAAACCTTCATCGCCACCAGCGACTTCATCGATTTTTGCTTTTAGACTAGCAAGCTGTTGTCTCGTGATATCAAAGGCAGCTGTGAGCCGACCTTTTTCGAGTTTGAGCCCATCTTCCGGAATCTCGTAAACATTGGGTGCGGAAAAACCTCGGGCGGCGACATGAACTGGACCAAAAGCGATTCCACGGGACGCTGGGGTGCCGCAAAATACTTCTTCTTCTGGTGGTTTTTCCGCCATTTACTGAATGAGAGCCTGACGAGTTGAGCTCGTTCGGTCAATCACAAGGAAATGAGGGTAAGGCCGACTCTAAGCAGTTGCGTTTTCTTCAAAATTTCTTTCGATCAAGTCCCCGAGGGCGGCAAGTGCTTCGCCTTCTTGGTCACCTTCCGTGGTCACGGAGATCACGGAACCATGCCCCGCAGCCAACATCATCAATCCAAGAATACTTTTTCCATCGACCTCATCGTCGTCTTTCTCCACGCGAATGTCGCACGGAAAACTGTTCGCGATTTTAACGAATTGCGCGGCGGGCCGAGCATGGATTCCAAGTTGATTGGTAATAGTAAAATCTTTATGAGGCATAGATACGTCTTGTGACCAAGCCATTCTGTATTCCGAAATCATCCTCGCAAAGATAAATATTTTGAATGGATTGTGAAGATGTCGACATCTTCACTCTCGATTACAGAATTGCAGTTATGCAAGGGGGTTTTTCACCTAAGCGCGAAATCGTTGCGTTTTTGGCGATCATTTAAATTGTAGGTTGCTAGAGTTGATTGGGATAGGATTCCCCCAGTCCGGGGGGGGTGAGGTTGGCGGATCCTCGGGAAAATGAAATTCTTACAGTGGTTTTTCTTGATGCCACTTGTCAGTCTGAGGACCGGCGTTTTTTTCGTTTTGGGATTTCTGGACCGAAGCTCCTAGGAAATCCGGGCGATGGAAGGTGTGCAGGAGTCGTCGAGAGGTTCGAAAAATTCATGTTTGTTCTGATTCCAAGTTGCTGGAATAGAGATGCTCATCAAAGAATGGTGTTTTGTGTGGGTGAATGTTTGTCAGAGATTGGTCATTTCGACCTCTTGACTTTCGCCTACGATATACAAAAATAGTTCTGTGGATAAGCCGAGGATTCCTGGAAAAACTATCTATCGACTCTCGATCTACCATCGCTGTCTTCGACGATTGGAGGATAATTCGATTGAGACCGTGAGTTCATCGAGTCTAGCCAAGGCGGCTGGTGTGAATCCAGCCCAGCTCCGGCGCGACTTAGGATATCTTGGGACTTTCGGCACTCGAGGACTTGGATATCCGGTTATTGAACTTGCTGAGGCGATTCGTGAGGTTTTGGGCCGGGAGCACTTGCAACCGGTGATTTTAGTCGGTGTTGGTAATCTTGGTGCGGCGTTGCTCCGATATGATGGATTTAAAAAGGAAGGATTTGAACCAGTTGCAGCATTCGACACTGTTCCTGAAGCTGTGATTCTCCGGGGAATTAATGTGCCGGTCCATCATGTCGACGAGATGTCGACTTTTATTCAAAATAATAAGGTCAAGCTGGCGGTGCTTTCGGTGCCAGCAGCGCACGCTCAGGAAGTCACCAACGAATTAGTCGATTCTGGAATTCAAGGGATTTTGAGCTTTTCACCGACTGTTCTTGAAGTGCCTGCTTCTGTGACAGTGAACAGTGTTGATCTTGCTCTCGAGTTAGAGCAGGTCAGCCTTTTCATCAAAAAAGATGGGCGGTCCGGAACCGGCACGACGGATGTTTCCTAGACGCTATTTTTTAGCGGCCTGATATTTTGAATACAAATCGTCACATTTTTTTTGGTGTGCGACAATTTTAGATGCAATGGACGGGTCTTCTTTGTCCAGTGATGCTAACTCAGCTAGTTCGGAGCGGGCCTGAATCAAACTGGTATTGATAGAGGCAGCCTGCCACGTCTTGAGGCGTCCAGCAAATTGAGATCTTTTGGCCATTGCTTTTGTGACCTCTTCCTTAGCTGCTGCCGAAATCTGTTCTTTGTCTTGAACAGTCTTGCGGAGCGCTTGAAGTTGTTTTTCGATCTTTAGAATTTCGGTCTGTGTGGCCTTCATTTTGGCAAGCTTAGCGCCTTTGTCTTTGGTTGACTGTTCCCGCTTCGTAATCAGTTCTTGATGTTCGGCGGTAAGTTGCCCGATTCGCGCATTTTGCTGGGGTATTTCAGCGTTTAGTTTTTCGATAGAGGTGGCGTGGGTCGCAAGGAGCATTTTGAGATTTGCTAATTTTCCAGCATAACGTTGGACGATCTGTCTTGCGAGGCCTTCGATTTGCTCCGCTACAATCAAAAGATTCTTAGCTTCGGTATTTTGAGGATCCCTGTTCGAGGCCCCCCGTTTTTCGGCCGTATCCTGACAGGCTGCAACGAGGGTCTGGTCCGCCGCAATACGCTCTTGTTCCAGCTTCTGTTTTTCGGTGGTAAGATCTAGGCACTCTTGATCAATTTTAAGTTTTTGCTGGGTCGATTCTTTTGTTTTTTGTGCGATTTGATCACGATCTTTAATTTTATTTCCAGCTATCTGGTCGAGTTGCTTCCATTTTGTGGAGAGGGAATCAATTTCCTGTTGAAGATCGGCGGACTCCTTTCTAAGGACTGAAATGTTTGCATTGGATTTGTTGAGATCGGCGGCAGCGGCTTTCAAAGCGACGTCAGCAGTCGTGCTTTTTTCTCGGTGTAAAATGAGCCCAGATTCAATGGCTTTCTTTTCCTCGGAGATGGAAACAATACGTTCCTTGATTGAGGGTGGCGTTGTGCTGAGGTCTCCGATCTTCTTAAGATCTGAAGTGTTCCAGACTTCGATTTGGCCATTCCAGTCAGCCGTGAAGTAGCGGGCGGCATCATGAGAGAATGCGACCTCGGTTATCATCTCTGGGAAGGGTTGAGATTGCTTCTCAAGGGTAAGGTCGGCCTTCCAAAGTTTGACGCGACCGTCACGAGTGGAGGATATTAATTTCCCGTTTCGGGCGTAGTCGAGAGCTAGAATTCCGCCGCCAGAGGCAGTGCCTCTTTTAACCTCCTTGCCTCGATTCATGTCCCAAAAACGAATTGTTCCGTCCTCTGAGGCAGTTGCTACGAGGTTTGAGTCGGCCCTCCATTTGATATCGACGATAGCTTTCTGGTGGCCGCGGAGACTGTGGAATTCGTTGCCGGTTGCGGCCTCCCAAATTTGAACTCCGCTACCACGACCACCTGTCGCAAGAAGGACTCCGTCTGGAGAGTAGGCGAGTGCAGTAACCCAATCGGTGTGCTTTTTTATGCTTTTGATTTGTTCGCCTTCTTGGGTGTCCCAAAGTTTGACGAGTCGTGAAGGTCCTCCGAGTGCAATACCTCCGAGATCGGCCCTAAGATCAGCGGCGAGCACGGAATCGAATTCTTTGCCCATCGTCATCATTTCTTTACCGTTGGTGACATCCCAGGTGACAGTCGTTCCCGATTTTCCACCAATCCCGCCACCGGCGATTAGATATTTACCGCTGGGGTGAAAAGAAATGCTCTCAGGGTTTCCTTTGGGAAAGGGAAGAACGCCGATCAACTCGAGACTATCGGAGTGATAGAGAAGAACCTGCTTCTGTCCGGTTACAGCTAGCAGGGGAGCCCAAGGACTGGCATCCATATCCGCAACGACGGTAGCTCTTGGCGGTGTGACGACCGGTTCAAGAAGAAGGTCCTGAGGCATTGGGGGCGGGCCTTCGGGCCGCTTTCCGCTTGGAATAGATCCTAGGGTGAAGGCCGGCTTTTGTCGCTTTTTTGCTTTCGATCCCTTGTTTTCAAGAAGACCGCCGTCGATCCATGTCCGGATAAGATCGGCATCCTTCTTTGCGATTTTGTCGCCTTCGGGTGGCATGACCGGTTCCTCAGTGTGAACGGTTACGGCGAATAGTTTTGAAGAACCACCGTCTCCGGAAAGTGCAATTTTACCACCCGAACTTCCGGCCATGGTCCCGGTGTAGGTGGAAAGGTCGAGGTCACCTTTTTTCTTGTCGGGGTTGTGACAATTTAGGCACTTCGATTCGAAAATCGGGAAGATGTGATCATCATAAGTGATTTTGTCTGCTGCGCCGGATAAGTTTGCGGAGAGAAGAAAAACTGAGAGAGATGGTTTGAGCATCTTGAGTGGGGGGATCAGTGGTTGAAGAGATATTCCTTGGAGTTAAGGAGAGCCCAAAAAATATCCTCAAGCACGATCGGTTTTTCTTTTGGATCCTTGGCGTTGGCGAGAGTGTGATTGAGTTTCGATACCTCAGCTTCGTTTGGATCGCGGGAAAGTGTCTTGCGATAAAGAGACTTTACGATTTCCTCAGGGGGGATTTTATCGTTGATCATCTTGTTGATAACCCGGCCGCGAATGATGCGATTGTGCACGGAGTCCCCATTAAGAAGGTGGAGTGCCTGGGAAAGGTTGGGTTCCATTTTCACCTCGCATGAGCAAACAGTCTTGCGCGTAGCGCGACCAAATGTTGTCAGGAAGTAGGTGGATGTGTTGCCGTCAGCAATATTGACAGCACGCGCCCCAAGTGGAAGCCCGCGAAATTTGTTCGGGGTGTCCGTAACCTGTGCCAAGGTGTCGAGAAGAACCTCGGCGCGGAGTCTGCGAATACGGGATTTGGAGAAGTTCGTCTCGTCGCTTCCGTTGGTTTCGTTAGCTTTGGTCGAAAGTTGATAAGTACGTGAGGTGCAGATATCACGGACCAATCTTTTCATATCGAAGTTATATTCGGTAAACTTTTGGCCTAGTGCTTCGAGCAAAGCAGGGTTTGTTGCTGGATTGGAAATACGGACGTCATCGACGGGGTCGACAATGCCAATGCCGAAGAAGTGAGACCAAATAATGTTGGATACGTTTCGAGCAAACCAGGTATTTCCGGGCTTGGTTAACCACTCTGCCATAGCCTTGCGCCGTGTTGTTCCCTTGATCTCCGCGGGTCCGTCGCCTAGATAGGTTGGGGTTGCATTTTGGTTGGTGACAGGATGTTTAATCTCGCCTCCACCATCATAAATGATCATGTCAGTTGGATCCTCCCCCCGCTTGCGCTTCACTTGGGTGAAAAAGGATGCGAAGCCATAGTAGTCGTCCATCGTCCAGCGATCGAATGGATGGTTGTGGCACTGAGCGCACTGAATCCGGGTCCCCATAAAGACTTGGGCGACGTTCTCGGTGAGTTTTTTGATGTCTTGCTCTGATTTGAAGAAGTTGGTCGCCGGGCTCTCGTAGGAACCACCGGTGGCCGAGAGCAGTTCCCGAACGATTTCATTAAAGGGGCGATTGTTTGCGATCTGGCCACGGAGCCATTCATACCAAAGGAGTGCAGATTTGTAGGTGACATCATTGCTATTGTTCCCGGTGGTTCGAATTTGAAGGAGTTCGGCCCACTTCATGACCCAGAGTTCGGTGAAGTCCTTGCGCTCCAAGAGTTCGTCTACCAATGCATCACGCTTCTTCGGATTAGGATCGGAGACAAAAACCTTCAATTCTTCTTCGGTCGGAAGAAGTCCGATGATGTCGAGATAGACACGCCGAATGAAGATCTCGTCGGAACAGATTTCTGATGGAACAATCCGCAGCTTGTGAAGTTTCTCGTGGACGTGTTTATCGATGTAGTTGAATTGCTCGAGCTTCGGTTGCGTGTATTTTAATCCATCTGGGATTACAATTGCCATGGAGCCTTCGGTGAAAGTGTGGAAGCGGGCCATCAGGAATGCTTCGCCTTGAGTTTTTGAACTGGTGATGCCCGAACTTGCATCGATGGAAATCGAATTGTCATTTGAAGAGGTGTAACTCGAGAGAGTAGAGACGTCGCGATCTGTGCCGTCAGAGTAGGTGGCCTTAACCGTTAGTGGGATCTTCTTGCCTGATCCTTCGAGGAGAAATTCTTTGGGCTCGACTTCTATTTTGACCGGTAAGGCAATTTCGGCGGGATCATAGTTTGCGCCGTCTTTAATCCATTCGAGGAGAGTTGAGTAAAAAGGAGAGTCCTTTTCGAAGAGCTTACCGCCTGTATGGGGCACCGAGCCGATGGTCTTGGTGAGCAAGAGAGATTCTTCGGGAAGAGCAAGGTTGATCCGGCGTCCGGCGAACTCTCGGGTGACCCGTTGATAATCACCTTTAGGGTCATAGCCAAAAAGTGAGATCATAAAGCCATCTTGTCCTCGTGCGGAACCATGACAAGCTCCGGTGTTGCAGCCTGCTGCAGTGAAAACAGGAACGATGTCTTGTTGGAAGCTTACGCGGCGGTCCTTTTCTGCGTCCTTCACGACGACTGGAACGGTGAGTTCCTTGCCTCGGAAGGCGATGTTCACGGTGGTAGCACCGTCCTTGATCGGAAATAAAGTTGAGCCCTCAATGCGGGTGAGTGATGGATCGGCAATCGTGAATTTAACCGAGGGTGTAACATCGCGGGTGACGGCATTCTTGTCGGTTGCGAGGATTATCAGGCGGTGCAAGTCACGCTTCGTTTCGAGAGTGATCGAGGTTGGGTAAACCGCAATCGAGGCCAGATTTGGATCAGGCTTGGAATGATCTTCCATGGCCGCGCTTCGTTCCCGATGCTGGAGAATGATTTTTTCATCCCATTTGGCGCCGCTGGCGATCCAATCTTTGAGACGGGCGGTTTCCTCTTGTGTTAGAGGTTTTCGTTCCTTCTTTTTTGAGGAGGGAGGCATGAATTCATCATCGTCATGTGCAAGAAGAACTCGGCGGAGGAGCTCGGACTTGTCCGGCGCTTTTAAGTCGATCGGGGACCCGGAATCGCCGCCTTCGAAGAAGTTTTCTTTGATGTCCATACGGAGGCCGCCTTTGTCCTTGTCGGCATTATGGCATTCGACACAGGAGTGCTCAAAGATATCACGAACTTTGGTGATGGATGCTGAGGCTCCAAGGGTGAGTGCGGTGAAGAGAAGGGAAGTTGGGAGCTTCATTGGTTTTGGGACTGACGAAGTTGTTCGAGGCGTGAGAGGGGCTTTTCAGGTGCCTCTTTTTGTTCTGTTTTTACCGGAGTAGCCTTGGTTTCGGGCTTCTTTTTTGGGGCTGGTGGCGGAGGGTCGATTCTTAGGGTGCCTCCTTGCCCTACATTGTGTGGAATCGGGTGGCCGTTTTTGGTTATGATTACCTGACAAAAGAGATTGGCATGTTTGCCCTTACGAGCGTCCTCGGCGACTTCGAGTGGGAACGTGACTTCGGCTGATGTTGCGGTGATTTTTTTCTCGTTCGATTTCACCCCGTGTGGGAGGGCGTGAAGAATGACGCGGGCTTCTCCGGTGAAAGGTTCGAGGTGGTCTACAGTGGCAACAACGCTTGTATTTTTCCCAGGATTGGTCGCGGCCATAGCGATCGTGAGATTCACAAAAGGCTCGGAGATTTTAAGCTCCGCAAATTGGGAAGAGACTCTCACTGTCCCGTCGGCGGTGACCGATTCTCCGGTGACGAGGATTTTCCAGTCATTGATGGGAGCGTCGCTGTTGGCATTGAGGACGAGGCTCACTTCGTTTTTGCCTTCAGGGATTTCCACTTCGTTTGGAGCTCCGATCCCGGGTGGTTTCCAGGGAAGCTTCACCTTTATTTTTTTATTAAAATCCTTCGCTCGGTTGGCCGTGATCTTAAGTGTCATGGTGCCGTTTCTTACGAGCGGGACCGGAGGGGCGAAAAGTTCAAGGTGGAAGGGAGCCTCTTCAATAACAGCGATAGAAATTTTTTCGGTATCAGTGATGTGGTAATCTCCCTGATTGTTTACATAGAGATGCGAAATTTTTTCGGTGAATGGACCTTTGAGTTTTGTCTTTGGGTCTTCAATTTCAAAAGAATAAAGGGCCCCTTTTATTGGGGCGTCGGCTGTCGCTTCAAATAATATCGGAAAGTTGCTCAGACTACGCGGAACGGTGTGGGATTTGACAGAAATTCCCTCTGGAAGTTTAGGAGCGTGAAAATTGATATCACAACCGATGTTGGACCGGGCGATGTTTGGGACAATGGCTAAACGATTCCCACGCGGCACATGGATCATTTTGTGTTTTTGGGTGTCGACCCGATCTGCCTTTGGGAGTGTTGCTGAGATTAATGGGGCACGGTTTTGAATCTCGATACGATAAACGAAGTCCGGTCCGCCACGTTTGAGCTGATCACGAACCTCCAGAACATATTCTCCGTCGGCGGGGATTTCGTAATCGAGCCGACTATCGGGAATGCCGCCTGTTTGATCGTCATTTGCGATAAGGTATTTATTATCCGCGGCCTGACGGATTGAGATCAAGCTGTCGAGTGGTGAGCGGAGTTGGCGGGCCAAGACCTGAAAGCGGAGTTTCTCGCCTTTCTTAGCCTGGAAGCGAAACCAGTCTTTGTCGTCATTACTCGATAAAATTCCGTGAAAAGCAATCGGAGCCTTCGGCGGGTTCTTGAGTGGATAAGCTTGCTTGTAATTTTCGTTGGGCTCGGTTTCGTTCAGATAATCGAGAGGTGAGATGTGCACGCTGTTTCCAGACGGTGAGCTTTGCCCGCCATCTTCGATGAAGGCTGCGAAGGCTTGGTCGCCCACTTCGATCTTCTTTTTCAAGTCGCCCTTAGCATCGCCAATGAAGGTGAATTCAACCGCTTCACCGGGCTTGGCTGCTGGTGGGAAAATGGCCCGAGGTCTTGGGAAAGTTCCAATGTGAATGCGGTATTGTGAAGCGGTGTTTCCTTCGTATGATGATTCTCGGATCACAACCGTGTAAGGACCGTCTTCAGGAATAATGATGGAAGCAGCACAATCCCGCTTAAGCAAAGGGGAGTCATCATTGACGGCAAGTTCGAATCGATTTTTATCAAGGATCGCAATGTAAGGATCGAACATAACCCGACCCAAGCGCATCGCTTCGACCTCGACTGAAAGGCGTTGGCCCTTTTTGCACTGGACTTGGTAGTAGTCATCGTCCTCCCGGTCAGCGACTCCCTGCACGGTGACGTTAAGATCGACTTTCTGGGGTTCTTTAAAAGTGTTGTTGAGGTCCCTTTTTTTATCCTCGGATCGAGCTTCCATGACCGTAGGGAATTGCCCCACCCAAAAGGTGCGCATATAGGTGAGTCCGCCCTTGCAGCGAAGTCTCATCGGATGCTCCCCAAGTGGAGCATCTGGAGCAATGGTAATGATTGCCTTCACGCTTTTGCCATCTTCGCTGGGAGTAAGCGATTTTACAGTTAGCCCCTTGTGATAGAGCAGAAGCTCCTGAGGGTCGTTTAAACGACTCCCATAGAGTTGAATTTGAACTTCGGAGCCCAACTTGCCGCCACGAGGTTCCACGCGTGAGAGTTCGGGGCTAAAGCTGTGTGCGAAAATTGAGGAGAATAAAAATAGGAGCAGCGTGCGAGCCATGACGATTTTCTTATTAGGCTTTTTTAGCGAGGATTTCGTCGAGGATACGACCTCCGGCGACGATCTCGATGGGGCGATCTCCGGGAGCCATAAGCTCTTTGTCACCGGTGATTCCAAGCTGGTTGTATACGGTTGTGGCAAGATCTTCGATGCCGACCATGTCCTCTTCAGGTTCGCCGCCAAGAGCATCTGACGAACCGTGAACGAGTCCGCGTTGCACGCCGCCGCCGGCAAGGCCGACCGAAAAGACGCGTGGCCAGTGATCGCGCCCGCCGGTCCCATTAATTTTTGGGGTGCGCCCAAATTCCGAGGTCACCATCACTAGCGTGGAGTCGAGGAGCCCTCGTTCATCGAGATCCGAAATGAGAGCAGCGATGGCTTGGTCTACTGGAGGCATCTGCTGCTGAATGCCATTCTTAATATTGTCGTGGTGATCCCATCCGCCGGCTGTGAGTGAAACGAAGCGAGTTCCTGCCTCTACCAAGCGACGTGCGAGAAGCATGCGCTGTCCCGGGGTGTTCATTCCGTAGCGATTTCGGACGGCTTCCGGCTCTGCCTTGAGATTAAAAGCCTCGCGGGCTTCTTGGGAGGAAATCAATTTATAGGCGTGCTGATAAAAGGCGTCCATTGAATCGAGTGCATCCGATTCTTCGATGGTCTTAAAATGATGATCGACCGTTTCAAGCAAGTTGCGGCGACGATTAAAGCGTGTGTCATCGACGCCGCCTGGCATGTTGAGATCGCGCACCTTGAAATCTCCGCGGGATGGCTCTGACCCAATAGCAAATGGACCAAACGCCGATGAAAGGTATCCGGAATTGGCGAATTCATTGGGAACAGATGGGACACAAACATAGGGAGGGAGATTGTTCCGAGGCCCTAATTCGTGGGCGACCACTGAACCCAATGCTGGATACTCGAGGGCTGGCGACGGCTTGTAACCGGTGAACATGTTGTGGGTTCCGCGTTCGTGGGCCGCCTCGCCGTGAGCCATCGAGCGAATAATCGTCATTTTATCGGCGATTTTGGCGGTGTGCTTGAGGTTTTGACTGAACTTGATACCTTTGATCGAGGTGTTGATGGTGCCGAAAGGCCCTCGGTATTCGGTCGGAGCATAGGGCTTGGGGTCCCATGATTCTTGGTGAGCCATTCCACCAGGGAGAAAAATTTGAATGACCGATTTGGCGACGCCCTCGCGGGTTTTGTAGTGTTTTTGTTGGGCCTTCGCTTCCATCGAGAGGAATTGAGGAAGGGAGAGTCCTAGGCCTCCGAGTAGACCGACGTGGAGAAACCCACGGCGCGAGAAGTCATTAGCAAAGGGGTTTCCTGGGCAAGGTTTGTTCATAGTTTAGTGGGCAAGGTTATTTATCTACGCATCCTTCTTCTTTTTTTAATCAATTCCACCTAAAAAAGTGGGCATTTTCATGGACTGGACATTTCTGTTCGAATGGAGAGAATTCTTACTGTAAAGGACGATGGAAACCCCACAAATCCAAGGATACAAGATAAAGGCCGAAATTGGCTCGGGGTCAGCTGGTGTGGTCTACCTAGCGACCCGAGACAACGGTTCTCGTTGTGCGCTCAAGGTCTTTCATAGCATGTCTTCCAATCCTGGACTGATGTCCGATAGAATTCAGCGGGTTTTTGACGCCGGAGCTGAAGACGTAATCGTTCCAATAACGGCACATGAACTGGAGGTTAGACCGGCTTGGGTCATTATGGAGCTTCTTGCTGAGAGTGGGGATGATGAAAGTCCCGTGACTGCAAGAACTCTCCAGTTTGCGTTCAAGCAATACTTCCAAAATGACTCTACTTGGCCTTTTTTGCAAAATCTGGCGTCAGCGCTCGCAAAACTCCACTCGGCTAGTGTTGCTCATGGAAACCTCAAGCCTGGGAATATCTTTCTGAGTCAGGACGGATTACCTCTCCTCGCCGATTTTGCGAGCGGCTTAATGCCAGGGGTTCATCGGCCGAACTATAGTGACGCTCTGCTTTATTCTCCGCCCGAGCAACTTCGCTTGCCGCAGGGCTACGAAGGGGAAGCTGGGTATCGATGGGACGTTTATGCTTTTGGCGTTCTGGCTTATCGCTTGCTAAACGGAGTCTTTCCGCGTGCGGACAATCTTTTCCAGTGGTTGTGTCCCACTCCCGGAGAAAACCAACGATTTGAGATCGATGCTGATCATGAAGGTATTGCGGCGGGTTTGGAGGAGCAGAGCAAGGTATTGTGGCCTCATGAAGCCGCTAATGAAAAGGAGGAAACTTTTCGAAAAGTGGTAGACTCCTGTCTTCAGCTTGATCCGCGGAAGCGTCCATTCAATATGCGTGAGGTGGCCCAAAAACTTGGGGTGATAGAGCTTGAAAACTCCCAAAAAGAAGAGCGGAACTATCTCGAATTTTTGAAGAAAGAGGCAGAGCGGAAATGTCGAGGTGTCTCCAATCGTATCGCCACAGCATCAGTGGTGGCTCTCATTCTTTCTGCCATCTGGGGTGGTGCCCAATTCCTGCGAGTCGAAGAGGCAAACAAGGAACTTCTTGATTATCAGAAGACCGTCGAAGCAAGAGAAAAGGAATGGGCCCATAAGCGCGATCTGGCGCTCCAGTCAAAGGAAGAAGCCATAGTGGCAAAGGGATTTGTTGAGAGAGCGATGGCACAGGAAAAGAGCCTTGCTCGAGATGTGATTCGTTCGGCCCAGGAAACAAATGAAAAACTTTTCGACTGGATCCTTGCAGAAGGCATCGACGGGCTTCCTGTTCTTGAAGGAAAAACCTCCCGTCTTAAGTCCCTTCTTAAGGAGGTTGGCGAACAACTCGAGGTTGTCTCTGCAAGCTCCGAACTTGCTGCGCAGGCGAGAGTCTTAAAACTTCGGCGTGCCGAATTGGGGCTCGCGATGGGTGACTTGGAAAAAGGGGAAGCCTGGCTCAAGGAAGCTATCGGTGATCCGAAGCTTTCTTCTGATCTCGCAGCGAGGGCGCAACTTCGATATTTGCTTCTTGCTTCAAGGTTGAAACCATCTGGACTGAAGGATCTGCTTCCCAAAACTGAGGCTGAAATTTTGGGCAGTTACGAAGAGGGAACTTCCAGAATCCGCGTCAAGGCGGCTTTGGCTCTTGTGAAGGCTCGTGTCGCTGAATCAAATGGGGAAAATAGCGCAGCGCTGGCGAGCTATCTTGAGAGTTTAAGGTTTTTTCAAGACCTCGAAAAACTCCATCCTGCCAATTCGAACGTTGGTTTTATGATCGGTCGGGGTTACCTCTCTGCTGCTGGTATTGCGGAAGAGGATGGGGCTTCTGAGAATGCGGCCAAGCTCCGTGGGGAAGCTGCGGCGGCCTTTACTTCTTTAGCCGAAAAACAGGTAAATTCGACTCCGGAGACTCAATATCAAATTGCCTCGGCCATAGCGGCTCAGGCGGTTTCATTATGGCAAAAAGGAGATTCGTTTGGAGCCGAGAAGTTGGCAAGAGAAGGAGTGACACGATTGATAGCACTGCAAAGAAAAATGCCGGGTGATGTGAGGGTCGCGATTGATCTTGCGGCGCAGCAGGGAATCATTGCGACGACACTTCGAGATGAGGGAAAAGCAAGCGAAGCCCGAAGGCTTTTAGTGGAGGGGATTAAGGTGCTTGAAAAGGGGGTCGTGGAATATCCTAAAAACTGGAGTGCCCGCTACCTGCTAGCGTCATTAAAATGGCAGCTCTCGGGACTCCTAGGACAGCAGGGGGATGGTGATGAAGAAACCCGGCTTGGTGTAGAGGCTCAGGATGAATTGAAAGCCCTTCTGAATAATCCCGCTATGAAACGACCACGACCTTCCGAAGTGCGGAAATCTCTGGCTTATCTCTGCGGTGATCTCGGGCATTCTTCTGAACTTAGAAACAAGAGAGATGAGGCGATTGCCCACCTTCAGGAGTGTAAACGATTTTGGCAGGAATTGAAGCGCGATGAAGGCAATCAACTGGAGATTGAAGAAGGCTATGACTGGGCTGTTAAACGACTCACCGAAATGGGCGTGGAGTAGCTTTTTTAAGCTTTCATATTTTTTTGTTCCTCTCTCTCGAAGTCTGCAACACCATCCGGCGAATCGATGAGAGACTTTATGAGATTTGGAGTGCTTTTCCTAATTCTGTTGATTGGACTAGTATCAGGAAAAGAGGTTGGCGGAGAAAAGGCTTATCCGGTTTTTCCAATCGGACCAACAGGGATTCATGTCTCGATTGAGCCGGGGTTTAAAGTGACGGTGAAATCTGTCGACACCGGGTCTCCCGCTGAAAACTCAGGTCTTCAGGCTGGGGATTTAATTTCTCGCGCCGGAGGACTAATGATTCAGGGGCCTGATCCTCGTGTCGCGCTAGGAAAGGCCATTGGTTTGGCGGAAGGTGGCAATGGTGTTTTGGATTTGGAAATCGTGCGAGCGGAACATTCCAACCCTTCAAAGATGGAAGTCTCGATTCGCTTGGAACAAATCGGGGCCTACCGGAGGACGTGGCCAACCAATTGCGCCAAGTCTAAAGCTATCATTCTTAAGAACTCGAAATACGTTTTTAGAGCACTTAAGAAAGACGGATCCTATGAGTTGGGAGATACTCGATTGGGTTTCAACGATTTAAAGGCTTGTATGGCCAGTCTATTTCTTCTTTCGGCGGGCGATGATTCCTACCTTGCAGCGATTGGTAATCATGCGCAGATGTTGTCAAAATCTGCTGAATCGCGTCGTAATGCAGGAGGTCATATCAATTGGCAATTGGGGTATCAGGGAATATTCCTTAGCGAGTATTTTCTAAGAACCGGCGACCAAAAAGTCTTGGCGGGATTGAAAGAGATTTGCGATTGGGCGGCCGAGGGTCAGGCCGCAGGGGGCTGGGGACACGGAGCCAATCCTGGGCCTGGATATGTGCAAAGTGGTCTTCTTAATCACACTTCCGTTCCGATTGTCACCGCTATGATTCTTGCGAAGGAGTGTGGCGTTGAGTTTGATGAAAAAGCCTATCAACGCGGAGTGAAATTCCTCTATCGGATGTCTGGGCATGGATGTGTTCCCTATGGTGACCATCGAAGTGAACTCTGGTGGTCGAATACAAATGGACGCAATGCTATGCTTGCTTGCGCCTTGTCGCTTTTGGATGAAAAACGATTTCAATTGGCATCCGAGCATCTGGCGCTTCTCGTTTCTGATTCGTATTATCAACCCGAATTTGGGCACACTGGTGGTGGTTTTAATATGATGTGGCGTGGTATTGCCTCAGTCCATGTGAATGAGAAAAAGCGAAGTCATTATCATCGCCAAATGAATCATCTTTCTTGGTATTATGATCTTGCGCGCATGCCGGATGGTGGTTTCTCCATGCTGACAACCCCTCCTGATAATAAACGCTACTTTGGCCGAGGGTGGGGGGTGTCTCTTGGGCTCGCTTACACCGCGCCGCTTCGAAATCTTCGAATCACTGGAGCCCAGAAAAGTAAATTTAGTGTGAAGGTTTCACATCTGGGTTTTTCTTGGGGTTCTGAGGCTGATTTTACGTTTCTCTCTAGTGATAACGCCGAAGGTTTTGGTGAGGAGGATGTTCCTCCGCATCTTGTTCACGAAAAACTTTTAGGGAAGACGAGTGGCTTAACTTCAGTTAATTTTTGTGCAAAACATCTGCGGCACTTTAGTCCACTTGTGCGCACGTGGGCTGCAAAAAGGCTGAAGGATATGTCCTCGGAGGACTCTGTGAAAGCGCTTTTTGAGGCTTCGAATCACAAGGACCCGAGGGTTCGTCGTGCGGCTTATGATGCAGTCTCAGGTTATGATAATTGGGGCCGTCCCTTCAAAACGACGATTCCACCTGAGATTGTTTCAACTCATTTCCTGCCTGCCATCTTGAGGACTCTCAACGACCCCAAGGCAGCTTGGTGGGAATCGGATGGGGCCTTATTCGCGCTTGGTTGTGCCAAGCCGTACGACATTCGCAACTCTCTCTCGCTCATCCTGAAGTTTGCTAAACACGAGGAATGGTATCTTAGAGAGTCCGCTTTTTGGGCAATCGTGGGATTGCGTGACTCAATCACGGGCAAAGAGTTCAATTACCTTTCTGAAATCTATCGGGATTCACGACATGTCTTTGCCCGCTCGTCTTACGATGCCGGATTTCGAACAATTTTGAAAAGCAGTAAGGCTTTAATCGACGAACTCAGCATGGAAAAAGCTATTCAAGCTCTGGGGAAAACGACCCATAAGCCGGGAGTAATGGAAGGGTATGGGGCTGGGGGAATCCACGAAGCAACCCACCGCACCATGATGGTTCTGAAACATTTTGATCCCCAGGTTTACCAATACATGATTGGAGATCTTGTCGCTTATCTCGACCTCTGGGAGCCTTACTACCAGCACAGTGTTTGGCTGATTACGGGGAGCCGCTGGCAACCCGGTGTTCCTAAGATTTTGGGAGGCTTTGGCGAAGAGGGGAAACCGATCGTAATGGCACTGAAAAGAATTCAAAAACGATTCACTTCATTCGAGAGTAAAAGAATTGGTAAAGAGGGAGCAGACCTTGAGAAAACGATCCTCAAAGCGATAGCCGACTGGGAAGTAAAGTATGGTCCCGCCTAAGCGAGGAGATCTTTAATGACGTGGCCATGGATGTCCGTGAGGCGGAAGTCCCGGCCCTGGTATCGATAGGTCAGTTTGCGGTGATCGATGCCGAGCAGGTGTAGGATCGTGGCATTGAGATCATGAATATGCATGCTGCCCGGAGTCCAGTGATCCTTGGTGGGTTGCGGGAAGATAGGGTTTCCATCGGCATCGGCAATATTGTAACCATAGTCATCGCTTCGACCGTAGGTAATCCCAGGCTTTATGCCACCTCCGGCCATCCAGGTGGTAAAACAGCGTGGGTGGTGGTCTCTTCCATAATTTGTCTTGCTGAGTGCGCCCTGGCAGTAAGCAGTACGTCCAAATTCTCCGCCCCAGACCACAAGGGTATCTTCGAGCATTCCACGTTCCTTGAGATCGGTGATCAGCGCGGCGCAGGCCTGATCAATATCCTTGCATTGTGATTCGTGCTCTCTGGGAAGGCTGCCGTGGGCATCCCAGCCACGATGGAAGATCTGAATGTTCCGAACGCCACGCTCGGCGAGGCGCCTAGCATTGAGACAACAAGCGGCGAAGGTTCCTGCTTGGCGTGCTTCCTCTCCGTAGAGTTTGAAAGTGGAATCCTTTTCGTTGGAAAGATCCATTAGCTCTGGAACCGAAGTTTGCATGCGATAGGCCATCTCATGTTGCTTGATGCGGGCGAGAATCTCGGGGTCTCCAAAACGGTCGTGCTGGGATTGGTTGAGAGCAGCGAGGGTATCGAGTTGGGCCCGGCGGTCGGTTCGGGAAACGCCTTTTGGATTGTTGAGATAAAGAACGGGGTCCCCCTGACTTCGAAGGAGGACACCTTGATGTTCGGATGGTAAGAAGCCGGGACCCCAGAGACGGTTGAAGAGGCTTTGCTCACCGAAGTTGGTTTTCGCATGCATCACGACGTAGCCAGGAAGGTCGTCGTTCATGCGGCCGAGTCCATAGCTGAGCCATGACCCGAAGCTGGGACGCCCAGGGATCTGACTGCCAGTTTGAATATAGGTGACAGCGGGGTCGTGGTTGATGGCCTCGGTGAAGGTGCTGTTAATGACACAAAGCTCTTTGGCTACCTTGGCGGTGTGAGGGAGGAGTTCGCTGATCCAGACTCCCTGATCGTTGTTGTCATGTTTATTAAACTTATATTTCGACGGGCAAACCGGGAGATTTTTTTGTCGGGCGGTCATTCCCGTGATACGCTGGCCGTCTCGAACGTGCTCGGGTAGGTCTTTGCCAAACATCTCTTTCATCTTTGGCTTGTAGTCCCACATGTCGTGCTGGCTCGGACCACCACTCATGAAGAGGTAAATGACGCGTTTTGCTTTGGCGGGATGGTGCAAGCCATCGGGTCTATCGGGAGTCTGAGCTAAAAGATCCGCGCCCAGTAATTGCGCCATGGTGGCTGTTCCAAGACCAAGAGCACTTCGCCCGAAGAGCTGACGGCGGGTCATGTTTAGATCAAATTCGCGTGCTGAGTTCATGGAAATAGAGGGTTAAAAAATTAAAAGAGGGAGAGGGCGACGTCACTGGCGAGGACGGTTGTGACGACCTGAGTCCAGGCCGCAAGTTCAGTGGGATTGAGCTCCGAGTTTAGCGGGGCATCTCCGGTCGAAAGAAGGGCTTTGGCTTCCTCAGGAGCTGAGGAATAGCGATCCTTCATGGTTGCAAGAAGGCCTAGGCAGACCTTGCTTTCTCGAGGGAGAGACTTGCGACAGGCAAGCAGCTTGTAGAGCTGATCAAGTCGTGATTTATCATCTGGAGATGACTGAATCAGTCGCTCAGCAAGCTTGCGGCCCATTTCGACCCGTTGAGTCTCATTGAGAAGAGCGAGCGATTGTAGTGCAGTGCTGCTACGAGAACGCTTTACGCAGCTAGATTCGCGGTTAGGAGCATCGAAGAGGGTCATCATGGGATGCGGACTCGTTCGTTTCCAATAGACGTAAATGCTGCGCCGATAGAGTTTATCTCCCTTATCCTGCACGTAGTTTTTGGTGTTGCTGCCAGGATGCATCAGAGCCTTCCAAAGCCCAGCCGGCTGATAAGGTTTCACTCCTTCTCCACCCATGGTCGGGTCGAGGAGTCCGCTGGTCCAAAGGCCAATGTCGCGGATGACTTCGGCATCGAGCCTGAAACCTGGGCCGCGCGCGAGAAGCCGGTTCTCGGGGTCATCCAGATTTGTGCGAAATTGGGAACTCTGTTTGAAGGTCTGACTTGTGACCATGAGGCGGAGGATATGCTTCAGATCCCAACCCTTTTCACGGAACTCCACGGCCAGCCAGTCGAGCAATTCCGGGTGGGTTGCCTGTTCTCCCTGGAGTCCAAAATCTTCTGGAGTACGAACCAAGCCATACCCGAAAACCCTTTGCCACATTCGGTTTACAAGAACCCTAGTGACGAGAGGTTGTTTGTCTCCAGTTAGCCACTGAGCGAGACCCAAGCGATTGCGCGGCGCGCCTTCAGGGAAATTTCCCATTATCGCTGGAACATCGGGGTTAAGGGCTTCGCCGATTGGGCTATGGTATTCGCCCCGTTTTAGGATTTTAGTTACTCTTGGTTTTGGAAGCTCCTGAGCGATCAAGGTCGTGGTTGTGAATGATTTTGCGGCTTCCTGTTCTTTGCCGTCGGAAGAAGCCAAGGCTTCCCACTCCTTCGGACTGGCAGGAGCTTTCATGACCGGGCCGTGATCGTATTTATTGCCGTCAAGTGGGCTCTCTGCGGTGCTGTTGAAGAACGCTAGGAGGTTGAAGTATTCCTTCTGAGTGATCGGGTCGTATTTGTGCGTGTGGCATCTCGCGCACGACATTGTCATTCCAAGCATAACTGTCCCAAGCGTTTCGGTTCGGTCGAAGTTGTTTTTGGCTTGAAATTCGTCGGGAATCGCTCCGCCTTCGGAAGTTGTCGGATTCATCCGGACGTAGCCTGTGGCAATTTTCTGAGTGACTGTTGGGTTTGGGAGAAGGTCGCCAGCGAGTTGCCAAATGATGAAATCGTTGAT
>Ga0315322_10000486_pt1 | contig 29596 bp, 21 predicted proteins | sample M110021515metaG_FD_203461 | JGI IMG/M metagenome (GOLD analysis project Ga0315322, IMG submission 203461) | Ammonia-oxidizing marine archaeal communities from Monterey Bay, California, United States - M1 100m 21515 | ecosystem: Environmental > Aquatic > Marine > Intertidal zone | place: USA...
CCCCCGAGAGCTTCTGCGCTGATCACCGTCCACCCCCCCCAGGACACGCCTCTTTAGACCATGCTGGACAAATTCCTGCTTGTTCCGTTGCTAGTTGTTACTTGCGCGGCAGCTCCTTCCACAGCCGCCCCATTCTCAGCACCGGTATCAGCAACCTCATCAGCTCGCGGCACTGACGTCACAATTGAAGTTGTCGACATCAAAGTGTCGGCGACCATGGAACTGAAGGCTAGCTTCTTCGTCCCCAAGGGCGACGACCGGGCTCCTGCAGCTCTTTTGATCCACGACGCGGGCTCGGATCGCAAGAGCATGGCCGATTTGGCGGAGCGCATGTGGAAGGCCGGTTACGCCGTCCTAACGATCGACCTGCGCGGCCACGGCGAGAGCATCAATGACGAGGCCAAAGACTTCAAGACGCTCGAGAGCGAGAAGGATCGTAATGCCATGTGGGCTTTCGCCTATCGCGATATCGAATCCGCCGCCCGCTGGCTCCGCTCTAATAAGCGGGTGCACTCCTCAAACCTGAACATGGTGGGCATCGGCTCCGGCTGCGCACTTGCCGCCCGGCACGCTGCCCGCGATGAGAATGTCCGCACAGTCACGCTGATGAACCCCAAGCCCGAGATGCTTGGCTTCGGCCTAACCGAAGACATGCTCGACCTCGAAGGAGTCCCCACCTTCTTCGTCACTTCCAAAGAGAGCAAATCAAGCGTCGAAGACCTTGCCGAGGAGATTCACGAGCAACTCGACTGCAAACCCTTCATCACCGTCATCAAGCTGAAGGCTAAGACTGATGCGGAGACGCTCGCTGATAAGAAACTCGCGAGTTCCATCACTCGCCCGCTCAAGGCCGAGGTCTTTCCGAAAAAGGCCGGCAAGTTACGAGGCTAATTTAGGCCCACCTTCTGCACAGTCCTTGCCCCGGCATCATTGCTGGGGCAAGGTTTTTTTTGGACTCGCTCCGCAAAAAGTAGCGTACACCCCGCCCGCAGGGCGAAGGGGTTATTTGGACACTTGGAATAGAGTGTCAGCTAGTTGCCAGGACTTGTTGAACCAACCGGCGGACAGGACTCCTGCATCGCCGCCAGTTTGGCCTGCCTCTATCTCTAAAGGCTCATTGCTCCCCAGGATGCCGGTGGAGATTAGGGTCCAATCCGGGAGGCCAACTCCCGAGACGAAGACCGGGACTTCGTAGCCCAGCCTTGCGCCGGCTATACCGGTGCTTGCGAAGGCACCTACCAGGGCGTTTGAGGTGGCGGGCGCGTCTAGGCGGGGGCGGACGACTAATAGGAGCAGATCGCCGCCTTCAAATTCAGTCTGGCCTATGCGGGCGTGATTGGCGCCGACTTCAATTTCGCCGCCATCGAAGACCGAGTCCCATGCGGCGTTTGAGTCGGAGTTGCCGTAGAGGATGACGTTGCAGGTCTCGAGCGCCGGGGACCCTTTGGAGAGGCGGCGCTGGAATTCCGCGTCGGAGAGCAGTTCGACTTCGCCCGCTGCGCGATAGCTCCAGCGCTCGAGATCGTAACGGGCGCGCTCTAAGAGCTCCTTGTTTTCAGCACTATCGCCGATGGTTCCGAAGACTAGGACAAAGTTATTGTCGAAGGCTCGTTTGAAGGGGCCGCTGAAGTTGGCGCTCTTTTCGCCGGGTTGGGGGCGGGCCTCGATCCAGTCGCCCACTTTGTTGCGCACTATGTGCAGGGTTTTCTGTGTCGCTGCGCCCGCAAAGCTAGAGCCCCCTACGACCCACTCGATCGGGCGGCCCCCATTTGGGGCCCTTAGAATCAGTGCTCCTGCGCTCGGGGCGGAGACAGTCAGGATGCGTTTCGCGGCATCCCACTCGCCGAAGACCTCAACGGGCTCGCCGTAAATTAGGGGCTGTAGGACCTCGACCCAGTGGTGTTCTGAGTCCACGGCGGGGTCTACCGTGCGGAAGCGCAATCGATCGGGTTGAGGGCGGTAGGCGTCGAGGGGCAAGTCCTTCGCGATCTCCGTAAACATGTCAAAGATGGCCGGCCAGTCCACGCATTTGTTTCCCCACCAGTGGCCCGCCCCCTCTTCGAAGTGCGATCGGAGCTCAGCCTTGTCCGCGTGCGCCGACTCGGCGCGTTTGGCCATGATCAGCTCGGCTTCGTGGGCGGGCACATTGTCGTCTGCGGTTCCGTGCAAGACGAACGTTGGAATTTGTGCGAGGTTGTTGATCAGGTCGAGCGTTAGGGATGTGCCATCGGCCGCTCGCCAGATGAAATCTAGCGCGCCCGCCGGTCGGCCTCCGTAGGAGTCGAAGCTCGACCAGCCGGCCGAAGGTGCGATCGCCAAGAAGCGGTCGGGGTCGTTCGCGCCCAAGTGCCAGGTCCCGTGCCCCCCCATCGAATGCCCTGTAAGGAAGACGTGCTCGTCGTCTACCCCAGTCTGTATTAGGGCGTGAGCGAGAGCTTCATAGGCGTCCTCGCGGCCCCAGTCCTGCCAGTCAAACCCGAATGGGCGGCGATTCAGAGCTGCAGCAATCCAGAAGTCGCCCTTGCGGCCATAGGCTCGTGCCTGGTTCATGGCGGGGACGCTGGCGCCGTGTAAGGACAGTACGAGCGATGGCGCTAGGCCCTCGGTAGACAAGTTCCCGTCGCGCTCCACCAAGCCGTACTCCTGCAAGCTGCCGTCGATTGCACTTGGGAAGACCACGTTGTGAGTCTCGCCCTTTTCACGTGCAGCCATTGCAAAGTTGGCGGCAGACTCAAGGGGTTCTTTGGATGCAACTGGCTTTTCGCTCGTTGGACTGTCGTCGGCCCATGCGCCGCGCAAGGTGAGCTCTAAATTCGGCGCGGACAGTGAGGTCAGCACTCCCTTGGACTGGACCGGTAGGCGCAGCGAAAATGGGGCTAAAGGGACAACACTCGGCAAAGATCCGGACACTGGAGTCAAGGCGATGCTGCCACCGCCCTCGTTTTCATCTGGCAGCTCTTTGGCACTCCACACACCGCCGTTCAAGGGTTGCGTGCTCGCGTTAAAAACCGGCAACTCAAGAGAGCTGTCCGCTGGCTCCCCGCGAAGCAAGTCCGGCAACAGTGCGTCCCAAGTCGCCGCGATGAGCTGGTTCTTTTTGACGCGCTCGAAGGTCAATTTTGGGTTGCCGCGCAAGCCCGAGATGAAGACGTGATTAGTCCCTTCTTCCAGTGCGACCGGCACGCCTCCGAAGCCATAGCCATAGACGTCACCGGCGAATCCGGCGCCACCGACAAACAGGCGTGAGCCGCCCGTCAATTTGGCCATGTAGACCCCGGCCTTGGGCACTTCGACCGCCGTATACGCCCAGCCGATTTTGAAGCCTGGTGCGACGACTCCGGAGATTCCCGAGGCGTACGCCGACCACATACCGGTTTGATTCTCCCCGCGAATCTCCTCTCCTTCTTGTGGCGGCGCGCTCGCTCGGTCGAGCAAGTATCTCGCGAACACGCGGTCGGGGCGAAAGGGGCGGCGGCCGGTCCCATCCACTGCGGGCAGGACAAGCCAATCTTCCGGCGCGATCTTCTTCGCCGCGGCTAGGGGGTGCACCTCGACAATGAGCTCAGAGGCGGCGGGCAAAGACACGGGTGTGGCCCAGTAAAATGCGGCGAGGAGAGTCGGGATGAGCATGGGAGCAAAAATGGAGGAGTAGATTCAAGGCATTCTAAAAGACAGCGCCCGCGTGAGAGGGGAAACCCTCGCACGCGGGCGATTTCTTTACGGCCAAGTAGCTTCCTACGGGCAGATAATCAGCTCTAGGCCATTGGACAAGGCGTAGCCACCCGGCTGAGTTCCATCGATTGCGAAAGCCTGGAAGTAGACCGGCAGTCCCGCAAAGGATGGGCCCGCGGGAATCGGAAGAGTCCACGTTGTAGTCCCAGTGAACCCCACGATGAACTGCAGGGGAATCAGCAACTGGAAGGGGTCGATCAATACCGCGCCGCCAAGCAGCGGAAGGTTGCTCGGACTAAGGGAGACGGCGTCGAAAGAGCCAAGCCCCGAGACTCCGGTCGCCACGATTTCAACGGTCGTTCCTGTCCCAGCTGCGCCGACTCCAATCAAGCCAATCGTATTCGCTGGCGATGCGCCCAAGCTATATGCGGTGAAGCCGCAAGGGGTCGCGCAACCGCCGCTGAAGCTCTGCCCCTGGTTGGGTGCTCCGGGAGTCTCCGCAAGTGCGGCTTGCCAGGTGAACGCACCGGCTGCGGCGCCCGTTCCGCCAAGCTGCAGCGACTGACCGATCGCGGTCGCAGAATTTTCGGAGACGCCGATGTCGGTCGAGGTCACTCCAACTGCAGGGCCATCGGTCGCTGTGAAGGTGCCCTCGTAGCTCAAGAACTCAACGACAGCTCCCTGTGGGTCGATCAACGCGATGCCATCGGGTCCGCCGTTCTGTAAACCACTAATCGCAAAGGCCGCGGCGCCTACGCAGCCACCTTGATCTTGCAGCGTGCCGACCATACTGATCGTCGAGTAGCTCCCGCCACCGCTGCCGTTGTAGGCCACGAGCTGGAAGCCGACAAGACTTAGTCCTGCGGGCCCAGCCACCTCTACAAACTCGCCCTGGTCTGTGCCGGAGTTGTCGTAGTGAATCTCATTGATCCAAGGTGTGCCCGAGCCACCGCCACCACCACTCGAGACGGGCGTTGCAATCGCCTCGCCACTTGCGTCGGATTCGTTAGTTGAAAAGTCTTCGGCCGTCACGGTGTAGTACAAAGTGATGCCGTTGGTAACTCCAGAATCGCTAAAGTTGCTGGAGGCCAAAAGACCCCCAGTCTGGAAATAGGGTCCGCCAGGTGACGTTCCTCGATAAACACGGTAGCCCGCAAGATCGGGCTCTGCGTTATCAGCCCAATCTAGATTCACTACCGAGTCGCCCCCCGTACCTGTAAGTGCTGTGGGGGGAGCGGGCGCGATAGTGTCCGTCACACACCCACCACCGAACAGGCACGTCACCCACTCCGGATGATCTGTAAAAGGGTTGCGGTTGCCCTGGTATCCGAAGACCGCGTTATTTCGCGCCATCTCTTTGGCGTCGACTGGGTCTTCGAGATGCCATTGAAGCAAGACGCTAAGCAAGCCCATGTAAGCAACGGACTCGTTACTACCCGTAGCCGAGCTATACATCAAAGACGTGTTGTCCGTGAGGATTAGGTTTGGCTCTTGGTGACCCGTACTGCCGTGGTTGCCTCCTTCGTAGCGAACGTCCATGTAGAACATCGCGCGCGCGATATCACCGCGCCTTCCCTTCCAGACTTCAAAGCGCTGGGCGGCATTGCTGAACCAGTTCGAGTTACCAGGATAGGTGCCGCTACCTCCTCCCGCTCCGTCGTTGAACAACGTTGTCAGTTCTGACCAAGTGAAGCTGCCCGAATCGAATGGAAAATTCGCACGCGCAGAGTTGTAGCTTGTGTCACACAGAAAAAGCTGGTGGCAGTCGACATAGGGATAGTTTTTCCCATCGTCGTCTGGAAAGCCGAAAGACTTCGGCCAGGTGTGCTCGCGGTTATACGAACCGCTCGACTTGGCGTAGCTCTTGTTGTGGTAGACGTCGAGAATATTGGCGCTATTGCCCGGGTCCTGATCGGCCACCTTCAGAATGTCGGCGGTATCGGTCGAGCCACCGTTGTACTTGAACAGCTGGTGGTCATCGATCACAGCGTTCAAAGTGGTGCGCAAAGTGCCGGCTGTGGTCGCGTCTACGCTGGTGTAATACCCAGGGGGCGCTTGTGCGGCACCTGGAAGTGCGGAGATTACGAGTGCGCCAAGAAGGAGGGCGGCGCGAAGCTGTTGAACGTGCAACATAGAGGGAGAGCTGAGTCTTGAGGGGCGCCCGAGCTATTGCCCAGGCGCCTACAAGGTACTTCAAATCCCCCCATCCGTGGGCGAAATCCCGCCGGCCAGGGATGCCAGCAAGGCTTGTGCGTACACCAAGGCGCAGGAGCGCTCTGTTGGGCTCAACCGGAAGGTGCCCCATGGTTCGATGCGTGGCTAGCCGCCAAATTCGGCCTTAATCAGGCCTCCGAAGGCCTGTACAGCGACGCGCTGCAAGTACCCAGAGAGCCCGCGCAGGCCACCTAGCTCCTCTCCACCACCCGCGCGGCCGGGGCCGCCGTGAATCATGGACGGCAGCACCATGCCGGGGAAGGTCGCCTGGCCCGCGACACGCTCGGACACGGTCCAGATGCGGCCGTGCCACGGAGCCATCGCAAAGATGCAATCGCGCGCCCACTCGGGGTCGTCGCAATACACCGCGCCAAGCAAGCTGCCGCCGCCCTTGTTGGCAAGGCGCGCAGCCTCAAGTGCCGAGTCCTCGCGGTCGCCATCGTACGGGAGGATCGTTGTGATCGGACCGAAGAGCTCGCGCTCATGAAAGATGGCCTCGTCCGCATCGTTGGCTACGATTACCGTCGGCTCCAGGAACCACCCCTGTTCGCGGGCAGGTGTCGAACCTCCGCAAAGAAGCGTACCCGCCGCAGCAAAGGCATCAATGCCCTCGCGTAGCTCGTCGAACTGTGACTGACTGGTGACCGGCCCCATGCCCGTGCCTTTGTCGGCGGGGTCGCCGATCGCGATGCGGGCGAGCGCAGCTTTGATTTCGGCAGAGACCTCTTCCACGCGATCCTTGGGGACGAAAACTCGACGCGCGGCCGTGCACTTCTGGCCCGTCTTCTGCGTCATCTCGCGCACGGTGTTGGCGACGAACTCGCCGAAGGTGTCGGAGCTTGTCTCCAGGCTCGGCGCGAAGACAACGGCATTCAGGCTGTCGGCCTCGATGTTCACGTGCACGTTACTCTTGATTAGGTTCGGGTGGCCCTTTAGCTTTGCGCCAGTCCAAGCAGAACCGGTAAATGCGAGTTGATCTTGAGGGCCTAGGTGATCGAGAAGATCACCGACAGAGCCCGCGATGAACTGAAAACTACCCTCCGGTAGGATGCCCGACTCGACCGTAATCTGTGCCATGCGCCAGGCAACGGCGGCCGTAGGCGTACCTGGTTTTTCGATCACGGGAACACCCGCGAGGATTGCACATGCGACCTTTTCGAACATACCCCAACCGGGGAAGTTGAACGCGTTGATGTGGATTGCCACGCCAGTGCGCGGAACGAGGATGTGCTGACCCAGCCAGCGCTTCGTACGGCCGAGTTGAATGCTGTCCCCATCCGTCAGAAACTTGGCATCGGGAAGCTCTTTTGCAAAGTGCGCGTAGGCGGCGAGTGTTCCGGTCGCACCGTCGATGTCAAACTTCGCGTCACCGCGCGTATTTCCACAGTTCTCGATGGCGAGAGCGATCAGCTCCTCGCGGTGCTCGTGCAGTGCCGCGGCGAGTGCTTTCAACAGCTTGCCGCGCTCGGCGAAAGTCATCGCGCGCAGTGCAGGCCCACCGACCTCGCGGGCATAGGCAGCCGCCGCAGCGAAGTCGATTCCTTCGGAGTTGCACTCGGCGATCGGCTCGGCCGTCGTCGGGTTGAAGAGCTGAGCGGGGCTTCCCGTTCCGGTGTGCCAGCTTCCGGAAACGTAACTTTGCAGAGTGATCATCGTTGAACGCCCTAGGTGGGCAAAACTTGTATGTCTTGTATGTTAAAGGGGAGCGAGGCCGGCGGGTGAGCGCGGCTTCCGCCCAGCCTTGCCAAATCTGGCGAGCAGTCTAACCGATTCTGCAGTTGGGATCGCTCGCCTGCTTGTACTTGCGACTCTCGATGGCACCCTATCCCTATGAATTCCAACGCCCCAGCGCCTCTTCCCCGCTCACCCTTCGCCGCTAACCTGTTTGAGGGCAAGCACGCCTTTATTACCGGAGGAGGCACAGGGCTTGGGCTGGAGATCTCTCGACGTTTGGCGTCCCTTGGCGCTCACGTCACGATCGCATCGCGAAGCGCCAGCCATCACGCAGCGTTTTTAGACGAAGCCAAGGCGAACGATTGGAGTGCCTCGGCATTCGAACTCGACGTACGCAAGATGGCCGACATCGCCGATTTAGTCAAAAAGCTGCGGGAGAACGGCCCCATCGACATACTTGTGAACAACGCCGCAGGAAACTTCGTATGTCCCGCCGAACGCTTGTCCGAGGGCGCGTGGCGAGCAGTTCTAGGCATCGTTCTCGATGGTACGTTTTTCTGCTCACGCGAGTTCGGCAAGGGCATGATCCAAGACGGCGGTGGCGTGATGCTCAACGTCGTCGCAACCTACGCGTGGACGGGTATGCCGGGAGTAGTGCACTCGGCGAGCGCAAAAGCTGGCGTCCTCGCGATGACGCGCACGCTTGCCGTCGAGTGGGCCCGACACAACATCCGCGTCAATGCGATCGCACCGGGTCCCTTCGAGTCCGAGGGTGCAAGCGGCAATCTCTGGCCGGACAAGGGCATCAAGGAGCGAATGATTGCCGGTATTCCCGCAGGCCGCTTTGCGACCGCCAACGAGGTCGCGGATCATGCGGTTTGGCTACTTTCAAGCGCGTCGGATTATGTGACCGGCGAGTGCTTCACGATGGACGGTGGAGCAAGCCTCGGGCAGGGCATGTGGGAACCTGGTGAACGAGCTCGCTAGCGAAGCTCACGGGCGCGACTTAGGACGCCTTCCCAATCAAATGCGGGGCCCGGATCAACTTTGCGCGTGGTCACGTGGAAGTGCCCGAGCAATCCTTGGTACGCCACCCACTCGGACTCGCTAAGTGCGACTTGCGAGACGCCGCCGGCTTGGTCGCGCGGTGCGTCCAACTCGATTTTCGGAAGCTCGCGATTGAGCGCAGCCGCGAGGTGAGCGAGCGTCTCGTACTGCGCGCTGGTAAAGTCGTACTGCTCGAGCTCTTGGCCTTGGACGAACCCTGTCGTGCGGCCGTCCGTCGCGGGCTCCATCACTGGGTTGGGAGAGTAAAAGTGTCCCCCATCGAAGCGCTTGGGCAGGGTGATACGCGTCTCTCCATTAGCGCTATCCTCATACCACTCGCCGAGTGCCTGATCCTCCTTCATGGCCGTCCCGGGAGGATATGCCCCGATTTGAGCTATTTCGACTCCAACGGAGCGCCCGTTCGCCTTTGCCGCATGCCACGCTTTATCTTTAAGATCGAGCGTCTGGTAGAGCGTCCCGTCTAAATCGAGCATGAAGTGCACCGACAGGCTACGCATATCTTGCAGGACCTTAAAACAGATTCGACTCGTCCCGCAGGCGTCGTAGTGGATCACAAACTGGTCCACAACCTCAGCTAGCTCCGCAACACTCGCCGTTCCACTTTGTAATCGCGCTGCGACCGCGGCGCCGAGGTTAGCCGTGTCTGTACTGCGGCCGGGGGTGTAGCGCAAACCGACATCTCCCTCTTCCGAGAAGTGCGGCTGCGTGCTGTAGGCATTATAGCCGGACTCTTCAAACCACAGCACGACAGGCGCGCCGATGTCGACGCGCTTGCCCGCGATAACAATATGAGTACCGATCGAACTTGGAGCGGGTCTTGGGACCACCACTGCCGATGAGGGCGCCCGCTCCGGGGGCGCGATACAAGCGCCGAGAAAGCCGAGTCCAATAAAGCCGAGTCCAATAAGGAGTGCGGGAAGCTCTCTCACTCTGTCAAGCTCCCTCCACAAGATGAGCCGCTGCCGGCCGTACAACCGTAGCAGTGTCGATTTGTAACGATGCGCCGCTTCGCCAACTTCGCAACATCGAAGTCGCGTAGGTGCGTCGGCGCTCCAAATCCCATTTTCAACTCGAGCATCTGGTTGAAGTCACAGTCGTACAAGTTCCCCTTCCAGTCGACACTCAGCGTGGTCTTGCACATCACTCCGTCCGCGGCGACGGGGTTGTACGCTTGCTTCAACTTGCGCAGGTAGCCGTCGAGATTATTCGTACGCTCGAGCCACTCCAGGTAGCGGCTGATCGGCATGTTAGTGATGGCGAACAGTTCGTTGAACTCGATGCCGTAATTCTCGTACAAACGGTCCTTCCACTCGGCCTCGAGCGATGCTTGACCCGACGGCAAAAACGCCCCCACGGGGTTCGTCACGATCACGATACGCAAGCCTGAGCCCGGCTTACCGTAGCCCAGCTTATTGAGCATCTGGAGGGCGCGAATCGATTTTTCGAAGACGCCGTCGCCGCGCTGCTTGTCGGTATTGAGCGCGCGGAAATGCGGCAGCGAACAGATGATCTCGACTTCATTTTCGAGGAAGAACTCGGGCAGGTCCTCGAAGCCTTTCGCGAACAGAATCGTAAGATTGCAGCGGTTGAGAACCTTGCGGCCGAGCCGGCGCGACTCGCGCACGATGTACTTGAACTCGGGGCACATCTCGGGTGCGCCTCCAGTGACGTCTACGGTCGGGATGTCAGTCTGGGCGAGCACTCGCATCGCAAGCTCCGCCGTCTCGTGGTCCATGTTCTCCTTGCGATCCGGCCCGGCGTCGACGTGGCAGTGAATACAAGTCTGGTTGCAGACGCGCCCAAGGTTTACCTGGAACGTCTCGATTCCACTCGCCTGTAGCGGGAAGCGCCCACTGCTTTGCAGGGACAGATCAAAGGCGTTCTGGGGGCTGCTCGCCGCGCCTGTCAAGACACCCTCGTCCAGTCCTAAGTCCGCGCGATCAAGGAGCTCGAACTGCGCATCGACCGATGCTAAAGGCTCATTGCGAAAGAGCAGACTTGTCTTCGGCGCTTTCGTTTTTGGAGAAGTCGCCATGCCTACATTCCCAAGTCGTCAACGATTTTCTTCATCTGCATTCCGTGGACGAGTGAAGCGCCACCTCGGATTGCTGTGGCGACGTGAACGGCTTCGGTGAGTTGCTCCGGATCGCACCCCTTTTCCAATGTCGATTTCGTGTAGGCGTCTATGCAATAAGGACACTGGACGGCATGCGCGACACCCAATGCGATCAGCGCTTTTTCACGCGCCGTCAGCGCGCCGTCCTCGAAGACAGCGCCGTAATAGTCGAAGAACTTGGTGGACAGTTCCGAGGCGTTCTCGCCGATGTCGCCGAAGTGCTCAAGATGCTTAGGGTCGTAGTAGGAACTCATATGTCGATTCGCTGAGGGGGTGCGCCGCACATTTAAAGGCTGCGGCCGGCCCCATAGCAGAACGAAAGCGCCGCAGAAGAGTGAGAGTTGTTTTGAGTTTCTACCCTGCGCCTTGCGCAAGTTGAGCAAGGCCTAACCAGATTCCGGATCCAGGCTGTCACCAACGGGGCCTCCGAGCGTCTTTGAGATATGAATACTGCTCCCCCTCCTAGCCGCTCAAGGGCTCGCCGCCACGCCCGTGTCATGGGTGCAACACTACATGCCTCGGGTGCCACTTTAGTCACTGTCGAGGCGCGTTTCGACCCCATCGCCCACTCCGAGAAAGCCAGTACAGAGATCGTGCTCTCGGGCCTGCCCGACCCGGTCATCAGGGAAAGCCGGGGCCGCATTCTGGCCGCACTTCGAGAGTGCCAGCTTGCGCTGCCCCCCGGCAAGCTGCTGCTCCACCTCGGACCCGCCGGGCTAAGGAAGTCTGGCGAGCTACTCGACCTAGCTCTCGCTCTCGGGGCGGCATCCGCGGCGGGACACATTCCATCCGATGCCCTGTTGGGTGTCGTTTTTTTGGGTGAACTCCACCTCGACGGCAGGTTGCGGGCCGTTCCTGGCGGCCTAGCTACCGCTGATGCCGCGCTTCGGGCAGGTCTCAAGACGCTAATCGCACCAGCCCAAACCGCGCGAGAAGCAGCAGCCCTACCGGGTATCCGGGCCTTCGAGGCAAGCACGCTCGATCAAGTCGTGGCGATCCTTTCGGGTGGACCGGCAACGCCACTCGTCCCCCCGACAGAAGACAGCGCGGTGCGCCCCATTGCCACTCCTCGGCTGGATGCTATTCGCGGCCAGGCCGCCGCCAAGCGCGCGCTTGAAGTCGCTGCTGCTGGCGGCCACGGCATTCTGTTGTGCGGACCTCCTGGAGCTGGCAAGAGCCTACTCGCACGCGCCCTGGCCGAGCTTATGCCGCCCCCAACTATAGAAGAGCGTATTGACATGACACGCGTCCTCTCGGCCGCTGGTCGGTGGCCAGGGGGCCTTGCGCGCGAGCGCTCGTTTCGGGCACCGCACCACACGACAAGCCATGCTGGTTTGGTCGGTGGTGGATCGCCGCCAACGGCTGGCGAAATCACTCTCGCGCACCATGGCGTCCTGTTCCTCGACGAGCTGCCCGAGTTTCGCCGCGAGGTCTTGGAGTCTTTACGTCAGCCGATCGAGAGCGGCGAGATCCATATCTCCCGCGCTGGTCGGCAAGTCAGCTTGCCCGCAAAATTCCATCTTGTCTGCGCGATGAATCCGTGCCCCTGTGGCTATCTCGGCCACTCCAAAGTCCCCTGTAAGTGCGCGCCTACATCGATCGCCCGATACCGCCAGCGCATCTCAGGTCCTCTGCTCGATCGCATAGACCTGCGGCTCGAACTCTCGCCCCCGAGTCTCGCAGACCTGCTGGGCGAGCCGCACACCTCGCAATCGGGAACCCCCAAGACACCGGCGAATGGCGTCCGACAAGCGGAGCGCGCGCAAGCTGCACGCCAGCGCTCCCTCAACCGACAAGATTGCTTGAACAACCGCTTGGGCACCGAGGCCCTTGACCGCTTTGCGCCGATAAGCGCTTCCATGCGAGTTCTACTGGCAAAAGCTAGCGGACACCACGGCTTGTCCTCGCGGGCAATCCAAAGCCTGCGCTGCGTGTCCCTAACACTGGCCGATCTAGACGGTAAAGAGCTACCAACCCGCACGCACCTAGCTGAGGCCTTGGCGCTGCGGGCCCCCGTGCGTTAGCACATGGGGGCCACGCCAAGGACTACTCGTGACGAAGCGCGTCGACTGGGTCCATGTGGCTCGCACGCCACGCGGGATAGATACCGAATAGCACTCCGATTCCTGCCGAGATCGTGAACGCCAGAATCGGCGCCTGCAAGGTCACCAATGTTGGCATGTCGGTGTACCACTGCACAACCTTCGGGATCAGCAGGCCAAGGGCGACACCAAAAAGACCACCGCCAACGGACAGCACAACGGTCTCGACCAAAAACTGCGCCACGATGTCTCGACGCTTTGCGCCCAGCGCTCGGCGAATACCAATCTCGCGCGTTCGCTCGGTCACCGTCGCGAGCATCACATTCATGATGCCGATTCCACCGACCAGCAAGCTGATGCCAGCGATCGAGCCCAACACGATGTTGAAGATACGCTTGGTCTCTTCCGCTTGAGCAAGAAGCTCCAGCGGCACGACCACTTCGTAGTCCTGGTCGTCGTGAAAGCGAGCTAACATCTCGCGCGAAGCGTTGGCGATCCCAATCACGTCGTCGACGTTGTCGACACCGATCAAAAGCTCGTGAAGCTCGACCTCTTCAGCATTGAAGCTACCGGCGCGCCGGCTCATATTCATATCGCCAAACCACGCGTCTGCTGTGGAAAGCGCAATAAAAAGTTCTTTCGTTGTCTCTTCACCCGCGCCCGGCGCATCGCTGTCAAAGCGTACGCGCGGAGCAATCGTCCCAATGACGTCGAAGTAGTCAGCGCCCAACTTCACGCGCTGCCCAATCGGGTCTTTGAAAAGGAAGAGCTCGCGGGCGACTTCGGTTCCCAGCACGCAGACGTTTGTTGCGCCGCGCATATCACTGCCTGAAATAAAGCGTCCTTCTGAAACACGGCGCCCAGAGACTTCAAGCCACTCCGGAGTCGTCGCCACAATACGGGGCTGCCCGATCACACGATCTTCGAAGCGCGCCTCTTGCGCCACTAACCGGGAAGGCACAACCTTTCCGACGGACGGAAATGTAGCCTCTACGCGCTCGCGATCCTCGTGCGTCAACCCATACGACAGAATCCGCGTCGTCTGGCTTCCCTGGTTCTGATCTTCCTGAGGCTTCACACTACGTAGGATCACGTTTTGACTTCCGAGCCTCTTGATTTGCTCCTGGGCCTCGGCACTGGCACCCTCGCCGATGGCCAACATCGCGATTACGCTACTTGTTCCGAACAGCACACCCAAAGTCGTCAAGCCACTTCGCAACTTGTGCAGCATTAGGCTGCTCACGCCGAGTCGAATCGACGCGACCATTCCTGAGCCCCTCATGCGCTTACCTCTTTGACGACATCGCGAACCTCGCGGACGCGGCCATCTCCCATGATAAGCACGCGTTCCGCGCGCTCAGAGACACTCGCTTCGTGGGTCACAAAAACAATCGTCTTGCCCTCTTGATGGAGTTCGTCGAACAAGTTCAAGATCTCCTTCGAGGTCTGACTATCCAGGTTTCCCGTCGCCTCGTCTGCAAGGATCATGTCGGGGTCGTTCACGAGAGCGCGCGCGATCGCGACACGCTGCATCTGACCACCCGAGAGCTCGCGAGGGCGGTGATCTAAGCGGTCGCCTAAGCCAACCCGCCCGGCCAAATGCCGAGCGCGCTCTTCGCCGTCCTTCGGCGGATTGGACTGGTACAAAAGAGGCACCATGATGTTGTCGAGGACATCCAACTGCGGAATCAGATTGTAGGATTGAAAAATGAACCCAAGGCGCCGACTACGCAACTCGGAGAGCGCATCGTCATCAAGCAAACCCGTATCCTCACGACCGAGCTCATAGACTCCCTCCGTCGGTCGATCCAGACAACCAAGTACATTCAACATGGTGGACTTTCCACTTCCCGAGGGCCCAACGATCGACCAGTACTCGCCCTTTCGAAAGACTAGGTCGACGTGATCGAGCGCTCGCACCTCTTGGTTACCCATTCGATAGATACGGTGTATGCTGCGGAACTCCGCCACAGGGGCGGCCGCGGTCCCACTGTCGGCGCGAATCAGTTTATTGGCCGAGGGCGTCTCCCCAGCAACCGGCGATAAATCGCTCATCGCTTTTCGGTCCCTGCGCTCTCACTGCTCACTTCTTCGCCCGAAGAAACAGGAGAATCACCGGAATTAGGCGCGCTAGCGCCGTTCCCGTTCAAGTCAATGACCGAGAGGGCGACATCCGCGCCAAGACCTTGAATGTAGATCGCATCCGGGGGTGTACTCCCCGCCACGTTTTCAGGCACTGCCGGCTGCACTGTTTTTTCAGCCTCGCCCTCCGTGGGAATCTCTAGCGCGACAGGCTTGTCACCCGCGGCGGCAGGCTTCTTACCGGACTTCCACTGTGACCCCTTTGGCCCATCGCCTCCGGGCTTGCCACCCTTGTCACCACCGAAAGTTGGCTTGCCCTGCATTGCAGACTCGGGCATCTCTCCCGAATCGCGAACCTTCATCTCGCGCGAAGGTGCTGGAACCAGCGCTTGTCCAGGCGGAAGGCTTAGCGCAACCCGATCGCCTTCGGCAAGACCCGAGGTGACCTGCGCCCAAAGGTGGCTAAAGCTGCCAACTTCAATGGATGCCTTCCGAGGCGCTCCGTTGAGTGAGAGCACAAAGGAGATCGTCTCGCCTCCGTCACGGAAGATCGACTGCACGGGAATATATAAGGTGTCCCGGACCGTCTCGACGTGGATTTCGATGCTACAGGACATCCCAGGACGCATGCGTTCATCGGAATCCTCGATCGCAATCTCAGTGCGGTAGAGGCGCTGGTTCGGGTTCGCCATCCAGCTGTTGCGGTCGGGAAGGACCGCCTTGAACTTGACTCGGCCCGGTAGCTCTAGGTCGCCGAGTGCATCGACCTTTACCGTGCACTCCATACCAACGCGGACTTTTTCAAGGACGGACTCGTGCAAACTCACCTCGGCGACCATGCCCTCGCTGGAGGGGATCGTCACAATGTCCTGGCGCTCACGAACGCTAGAACCTTCGCGAAGAGGCTCGCCCGAGCTCATCCGCCCGCCTTCGGGTTGCGCGTAGACCACCATACCCGCAGAGGGCGCAAAGATCAGCGCCTTCGCAATCTGGGTTTCTAGCCGATCGTATTTCTCGGTCTCCAGCTGAAAGCGCGCCAAACTGGAGCGCACCTCGGCCTCGTAATCTACAAGACGCGCCTTTGACTGTAGCTCGACGCGATCAATCTCACGCTTCGCTTCGAGCACATCCGCTTCGAGCGCCTGCAACTCTCGAGGGTGCTGGTAAGTCGTGAGAACTTGGAGTGTACGCTTGGCTTTCTCGAGTGCGAACTCCCGGCTCTGCTTGGCCAGCTCGTCGCCCTCAAAGTCCGTCCGCGTGATGAAGCCGCGATCGAACAGTTTTGTCGAGTGCACGAGCTTGTCAATCGCACGCTTCAACTCTTCCTCGGCCAAGACGATGTTGTCCTTAGCCGTCTGCTCCTCGTTCAACCAGTCGCCCTCGGTGTACTTCTTGAGGTCGATCTCGGCGAAGGCCAACTTGCGTATTGCCGCTGCCCTGTCGCTCTCGTTTTGACTTCTTTGGATCTCCAGGTTTTGGGTGCTCTGGATCCACGAGGCTTCGCCGTTCAGACGAGTAATCTCCTGAGACACGCGCTTCTCCACCATACCGGTGGCATCAAGCTCGCAGAGTAGATCGCCCTCTTCGACGTACTTGCCTTCTTCAATCAACATTAGGATCGTCGTCGATCCCTCGATCTCGCTTTTAAGCTCGATGCTATTTGCGGCCTTCAGGTTTCCCCGTTCGACGACAGAAATCGGCAGGTCGCCTCGCATGACCTGCCCAGCCAGCTCAAGCCGCTCCTCCGAGACGTCTCCGCCACCGCTTGAACTCATCTTCCACGCACCGCTCGCAAGAGCGGCAACGACGACACCAATTGTAATCCCACGCCAACCCATTAGCGTCCTTCCTTAGCCGGCTCGCCGGTGTTTTGGGAGCTAGGCGCTCCGTTTTTGGTTTCTTGGGAGCCAACATCCTCTACATCAGTGGACGCCGATTGGGTCGTCACGATTGAAAGAGAACGCGGTCTAACACCCGTCTCGTCGACATCGAGCTGCTCCATATCTAGGAACAGCTCAAGGCTGGCGAGTTTGTAATCCACGAGCGCATTGATGCGCGAGTTTTGAGCTTGCAAGAGAGATGTGCGCGCGTCCAGAAGAGGGCGCGTGTCGATCAAACCGGCTTCGAGCCTCAGCGTTGCACTCTCTACGCGTCGCTCGGCAAGAGGAACGGAGTTCTCTGCGATAAGGAAGTTATCCTCGGCCGCCTTTAGGCGCCGGAGATCATCGCGAAGATCTAGGCGGATGCGATCCGCAGTTTCAAACGCCGCGCGTTTTGCTACGTCCAGGCTAATGCGCGCCGAGCGAAGACGGTTACGCTCGGCCAAGCGGTCTACTGGCAAGTTAACATCGAAGCCAACGTCCCAATCGATGGCGGCAGAGTCAAACGACCCGTCGCTATGCACCTGGCTCGATCCATTTGCAGCGACCGTCATGTCCAAACGCGTCCCCATGTCTTCGGTCGCGATTCGCAAGCTGCGTTCAGCGTCGCTCACGTTGTCAAGGTCCGTCGCTAGATCGAATCTAGACGCCACCGCGATTGCGACCGCGGCATCCTCGTTGACTCGGACCACCGAGATGCCCTCGTTATTCATCGCTAAGAACAGAGCGCTATCTAATCCCAGCTCGACTTCAACCGGCAAACCTAAGAAGAACTTCAAATCGTCGAGCAGGCCCTCGAGCCGCTGCTTCGCGCTAATCACGCGCACTTCGGCACTAAGCTCATCCTGCAGGGCCTCGCCGACTTCGATGTCGGCCATTCGGCCCGCCTCGCCAAGTGCGACGTTTCGCTCGCGAAGCGCTTGGAGCTGCTCGAAGTTCGTGACCTCGTTCTTAACGACCTCGACCTCTTCGAGTACGCGCCAGTACCTAGAAAACATATCGACGGCGAACGTGCGACGGAAGCGCTCGTAGGTCCGCGACTGATCGATCACGCGCCGCTCGGCGCGCGTCAAGGATTCAAAGATCGCCTCTTTACTAGCGCCTGCGAGCAGCGGCTTCGTAATCGTCAAACCTATGCTGCTAAACAGCTCCTTAAAATCGCCCTGCGCCAAGCTCTTGAAGAGGTTCGCGCCCAAGTCGAGAACGACGTTTGCGCCATTCCCCATAACCTTGCGCAAAGTCAAGCTGCCATCGGCGTTCAGACCCTCCGCGCCCGAGTCACCACCCGAGACGCCTACACCACCACCTACATCTATCCGGTAGCCAAACTGGTAGCGCTCCAGCGTCAGGTCTAGCGCAGCTAGATAAAGCGCCTCGCGGCGAGCCTGGTAATCGCGGGAATTTTCAGCGGCGATGCGCTGGCATTGCACCAGCGTCAATGCAGCCAATCCCTCGAGCTCTTCGCCTCGCAGGATGCGCTGCCTTAGGCTGTTGAGCGCAGGAGTGATCGAGAAACTTTCGACCTCGCCAAGCTCGGACCTACGTTCGGAGACGATGCCATAGACCTCGTCGTCGGCGGCCGACTCGTGCTCATCCGTGCTGCTGCAACCGGCGAACAGGGCGAGCGCACCCGCAAAGGCGAGGGCAAACGGAAGCGCCGCATGCGAGGAGAGAGGGGGGTTCAGTGGGGACATAGAGGCTAGCCGAGAAAACACGAAAGTGGCCTGCAGCTGTGAAGCATAGCTAATCGGTGCCCAAGTCCAAGCCTGTCAGCGCATTCTATAACTGCTGCTCTACGCCAATCTTACAACTGCGTCGGTGCGAGTGTCGCTACGGGGCCAGCCAATACCGGCAAGTCCCTGCTCCCCTCGAAGTCTCCTTCAAGGAAACCCAGTAGCTCTTCGCCTTGAAACAGCCAGCGCGAATGCCTGGCTCCGTTGCTCGGGAATACGTCCAAAAGGTGGACGCCGCGCAGCAGTCCAAGGGCGAGTGGTGTGCGCACAAGCAGTGCTGGCCCCCACGTCCCCTCGAGGTCATCGAAGATCGTCTGCCACACGGCGGCCGGGATCACGCAGCGCTCGGCCCGCTCGCGCTCAAGAACCTGCAGCATCGATTGGCTGCCGGTGGGAATCTGTGGCCAATCGCGACGAACTGCACCGCCGGCCCACTCACGCAGGAGTGGCTTCCCGATGAACGTTCTGGTCGGCAGGCTCTCGACGACCACACTGCGGCCCGTTTGGCTGCGACCTTGACTATTTCGCCACTCGCGAAAGACAAAGGTGCCGCCCGTCCCAACCTCAGAACGGTAAGTCCGCTGAATGTGAGTCTCGATCTCGTCAAGCACAAGTCCCATCTCGAGCAGCTCGCCCCCGAGCCGCTTCCAGCTGACGAACTTGGCCGTCCCCACAGCCGCGCGATCGGACTCCGCTCGCTCGCCGCGTGGATATAGCTGGAACCTCTCGACGCGCGGAGGCTCCTCGTTCACTTTCGACGCAGCCTCGACAATCGTCACGGGCTGGTCCCCTAGCTGGCCAAAATCTTGGCCGCCGGCAAAGGCGATCGAAAGGGAGCCGAGAGTGAGGAGGAGTGTTCGGTGCATTGCCAAAACGGGCGCATAGCCCTGACGGATTTATCGACCGTTTAAACAATGCGCTTGAGTGAGGCGCCCTCGTCCCCCTCTAATCGTCCGCAGAGCGGACGAAGAGGAGAATCGCCCCCCCTACAAGTAGGGTCAGTAGTACCGCGACAGGGAACAGCGCACCCCCGAGGTTCCGCTTGTAGTCGTACCAGCCAAGGTGGGCAAATCCGGCCCGAATCTCGGGGTTGGGGACAAGCAGTACGGACTCTTTGGTATAGAAAATCTCGGCGCCGTCGTACGTCTCACCAAGCCCCGCAAGTCGATGGCGCAGAATGCGCCAGTGGGCCCACGGCGCTGCGTAGCGAAGGTCCCACTGAATACTCTGAAAGCGTACGTTCTCACCGCTAAGGTCGTCCGTTGCCATCTCCAGAGCGCTGTTCGGCCAGTCGGCGCGCGCAGCTTGTACAGCGAGATCCTGGTGCGTCATGTGGTCGACAAGTACACCGGGAACATTCGTGAGCAGGCCAAAACTCAAGGCGGCGATAAGCGTAATGCGCCCCATGGCGGTCAATCGCAAGCGCTCCATTGCGATCGCAACGAGAAGCCAAAGGAATGGAAGCGCGGGCAGAATATAACGCGGCCCGTACGTCCAAGCCCCGTGCCAGGTCTCGAGCCCAATGATCGGTGCGAAGACCGCAATCGTCAGTGCCAGGGTGGTCCAGCAGGTGAAACTGCCGACTCGACTCTCCGCAAGAAGCCAGCCCTTGGGGATCAGCAGCAGCGCGGGGGCGAGGAAGAGAAGCCCCTTTCCGGGCGCCACGCCTAGTGCGAGCAGCCCAATGTGCGGAGGGTATTGCCAGAAGCCGCTAAGGGTGACAGCTGCTCCGTAGCCACTTTCAAGGGCATCGCCAAAGCGGGCGTAATTGAATAGCAGGAAAAGGCAGCAGCCGAAGAGAGCAGGCACAGTAAAGGCGGCCAAGTCTCGCAGCAGTCCGCCCTTTGGCGAGTCGGACCAGCGCCTGTGCCCCATCGACAGAACAGCGGACATCGCGACGACAAGTACCAAAATCGCAGGGGCAGTTACGAGTCTCGTCAAGAAGGCCAAGCCAAGGCAGATACCGGCAAGGATAAGGTGGTGGAGCGCGGGGCGACGGCCCCGTTCAAGGGACTCCCTTACGGTAAGGATTAGATAGAACGCGCCGAAGAGCAGAGTGGTGGCTTGAACATCGCTGAGTGTTGAGCGCGCCTGAGGCAACGCGAAGGTCGTCAACCCGTAACCCAACCCCGCAAGTATCGCGACTGCACGACTCAGTCCAAGTCGCGAAGCGCACAACACGATGAGCCAAGCGCAAAGTGCCGCCATCAGCGGGTTGCGCAAGCCGACGAACAGATGCGCAAAGTACTCGCTGCGATGGACGCCTTCGATGGTACGCTCGGCGAAGCGTGCCTCGATTGCGTCTGCGCCGGGGGCAAGTGCGCTATAGGCTTTACCGGCCCAATAAAAGGGAACGGCAAACAGCGCTTGACCAGTGCCAAACCAAGAATAAGCCTCGCCGTTCGGCCCGAGTCGGACAGGAATATTCGCGTTGTCCGGCTGCTGCACGCGAATGGCAACGAGCGCGTCCGACTCCGAAGTTCCACCCAAAGCAAATCCTTGGCCGCGACCCAATGCGCTGGTCGTCTGGTACTCGGTCTCGGAGTCCAAATGGTCCGGCAGGCCCGTGAAGATCGTCACGTAAAAAGCGAGCAGCAGGCAAAACACCGCGCGCGCTGCAATGCGCTCGCCCCGCCGAATACGCGCAAAGCGCCGCACACCCTTGCCTGAAGGGCTCATGCGAGACCTCCTGGCATCTCTAGCTGGCGCTTGCGGGTCACGTCCGCTTGGGGTGGGGTGCTATGAGTGTTGATCGACACGCTGCAAAGGCTACTGACTTGCGGCCGAGTCGAGGCACTTTGTTGCCACGGAATCAGCCAGGATGGTGAAGTCTCCGAATTCCGCGCAGGGGACGAAACCTAAAGCAGCCTCTATGCCACCGGGAAGCGGAGGGCCTTGGCGAAGCAGCAACAGAGGTCGTCCAAGGGATGCAAGTGCGCTTCGCATGCCTTCAATCGCTTTCGAATCACCCGCAAAAAAGGCGCGCACGAGCTGCAACCTAGGCGCCCAACGCGGATCGGCCTCCACTAGATAGGACTTGCGGTCGACGAACAGGGTGAGCCCCGAAAAGGCCGCCGCCTCGTGTCCCTGTAGATTAAAGGCGTTGCTAAATCTTGCATCACCGTACACGGGGCCCTGCCCGCCGTCCGGCGGCGGGTTGAGAAGTAGGACGCCGCGCCCGTTTTCTGAGACCAGCTCCGGCGAGGACTCACGCAGCCACACCATCGACCGCGCAAGGTCGCTGCTCCCCGCTGGAACAATCCCGCCCGCAGTTTCGACAAGCGCCATCGGCACCAAGCTCCACGCTGCGTAACTGCGTGCCCCAAGGATAGTCGTCGCGAGCGAACCCACCGCGACGAGCACTATCAGAGCGAGACCTGCAGTGCGCGCAAGGCGCAGACCGGCTCCTCGCCAACATAGAAGTTCACCGATTCCACCTGCGGCTAAAAGCGCTAGGGTGACTTGGGCGATACGCACAAATTTGTACTGATTGTCCTCAGGCAGAACGACGAAAGTTGCGAGCAGGAGCGATAGGGCCGAAGCGCAAACCAAGAGTAATAGGACGGTATGGCGAGGTCTGTCCCGCTTCGTCCCCGCGCCATCGCGGCGAAACACGAGAACAAGAGATGCGAGCAGGAGCGGCAGAACGGGAGCAAGCGTCCCCCAAAGAGCCGCGCTTGAGAAACCGAACCCCACGGACTCTCCTTCGCGGCCGCTACCCGCACCGAGCACCTGAAGGATACCGGGGAGCGCACCGAGACCAAGAAAGAGAGCAAGCTCGAGTTTTGCTGCGCTAAAGTCGCGGTTGTAAAGAAGGACAAGACCAGCGCTACCGAAGCCAACTGCACCTACGAGCGGATTGATCGCGAAGGAAGCGCCCAAGCAGAGTGCCGCCAGCAAGCTCCAAATCCGAAGTGAAGACCGATGCTCAAGCTCGCGCGGTGTGAGCGCGTGAGCGGAGGCGAGCCAGCCTCCGACTAAAAGCGCGAGAGATGCGGGGTAGCTCGACAGGTTTCCGAACTTGCTAGGGCCCCACGCCAAGCGTCGATCCCACTCCCCTACGGAGCCGGCCAAGTTGTTCAGCAAATCGAGTGGATTCGTCGGTGCCTCGAAAGGCCGCTGTGCCCACAGCCACAGCCAGCCCCCCAGCGCATTCAAGCCAAGTAGTGCGAGTAACACGCCGCCCAAGTCACGGCGCGCATCTCGCCAAAGGGGCGCGCCGAGAAAGTACAGTGCGAGAGGCAAGCAAAAAGCAGACCAGACATTTAGCGTAGCCAATGCAACGGTGGACGCGATCTGGAGCGAGCCCGCAACCAATGAGCCAAGCATATGCCAGACCCAGTAGTACTGCAGGGTGCCTCCCGCGAGCCACGGATTTTCAGGGGGCACGCCGCCGGCGGTGGCCTCGGCAATCGACGCGTGCAGCAAGCCATGGAAGCTTGCGCGAATCGATGCCTCGCCGAACAGAGCGAAGGCAGCGGCAGCTCCGAAAACAAGAGACAACGCCAACGCGCCTCGCGCGGCAGGTCCCGCCGGAGCGCGGGGCGCGGACACCAATGTTTGACGCTCGCCCCGTATGCCCACAACTTGCAGTACTGCGATAACCGCGAACGCCACTCCGAGCGGCGCACGGAAAGGGTCTGCCGCGAGCGCGCCAGGCAAGAGGACGCGCGCCATCAGCCAAAGGACAAGCAGAAGTACCGGCGACAGCAGGCACGAGAACAACACCCACTTCAAAAGCGCGGGCTCGGTGGGAGAGAGACGGCGCAAAACCGGTGCGGCCGCGCCAAAGAAGACGATAGGCGTCGCGAGCTTCGCCAAGGATGCGGGGAGCAGACCAAAAGCGATCGCTGCCGCCCCAAGAGACAGCACGAGAAATACGGTAAAGAGAGCAGACCAGCTGCCCTTCGCGCTTGGGCTGGGCATCGGGCCGCTAGAAGTGTCGCCCATGCTACTCGTCTCCGACCTCTGTGTATCCAAGGCCTGCAAGCGCCGCGTTGAGCTCTGCGCTTGTCGCCGCATCTTCGCCGACGTCTTGTCGCTGGATCCACGCGCCGATCTCGCTCTTTAGCAGCTCTACAAGCTCAGGGTTAGCGGCAGAAACATCACGCTGCTCCTTGGGGTCGGCCGTCACGTTGTAGAGGGCGAGCTCGGGTATGACGTAGTCCCCGGGTGGCTTCTCATCGGGTGAGATGTTCTCAGGATTCCAAACGAGCCGCCATGCAGTGCCAGCGACTTCGGCACGTACCGTAAAGATACTGCTGCGCCATGCCCCGAACGCGGGCCGCGACTCGAACTCGAACTTCTCGTAGGTGTCAACAAGTGGAAGGAGCGAGCGCCCGCTTAGATTGCTCGTCGGCGCGATCTGAAACCAGTCGAGCAATGTGGGCATCACATCCTCAAGTGTGACGAGCTCGTCAACGACGCGACGTCCGGTCAAGCTCGCCGGGTGATGCAAGATCAGGGGCACGTGCAGCACGGACGAATAGACCGACTTCGAATGCGCCCAATAGCTGGCGTGCTCGTAGAGTTCCTCGCCGTGATCGGAGGCGAATACGATCGCGGTGTCGTCCAATTTTCGCGCGGGGGGGTCTTCGAAAACTCCAGAATAGAGCTGCAAGAACGTGCGCACAATATGATTGATGCGGGCGACCTCGCCGTCGTAAAGAGCGACGACTTGATTCACATCGAGTCCATCGAGAGGCTTGTGGTTCAAGTAGGCATCGTCGAGGAACTCACGACTACCGTTCGCAACGCCCGTGTAGTCGGGATCGGCAAACTTCGCGCGGAAGTCAATCTCGATGCCCCCCACCGACATAGGCGGAGGATCATAAGGCAGGTGCGGCCCCATCAAATGGATCCACAGAAACAGCGGCTTGCTGTCCACGCTGTTCGGATCGCGGTCTTGCTTCGCTAGCCACTGCATCGCCGCGGTCACCACCTTTACGTCGCGATCGTCACCGTCGAAGCTCTCGAACGCATCGAAGCCCTGTCCCAACCCCGACGGCGGAACCAGTAGCGCGTTCGAGGTGAAGCCGGCTGTCGCGAAACCCGATTGCTGAAAACGCTCGGCCAAGGTCGAAGCGCCCTCCCCAAGCACATTGCCATTCTTCAGAACGCCGTGTTCCAAAGGTGAGCGTCCAGTCATCAAGCTGGCGATCGCCGGCGTCGTCTGGCCACGAGGCGTGAATGCATTGCGAAACAACACACCCCCATCGGCCAGATCATCAATGGCAAGGGCAAGGCCACGCCCCCGTTCTTCCTCCGTTGTTTCAACGAAGCTCGTCGGCCGACTGTAGAGCCACGACGATAAGTGATCGGCCCGCAGAGTATCCACGGTGATCAAAATCAGGTGTTTAGGAGGAGTTCCTGGGCGCTCCGGCGCTCCGCAGCTTGCGAGTGCAAGTAGCAGCGCGGCCAGAACACAAGATGATGCGCGAAGTCCCATCACAGCATTCTACGCATGGCGAGCCCCGTCTGCTAACCTTCCCCCATGGGACCTCTTGATGCTCACTCCGAAGGCGCGCCGCCGGTCTCTCTTTGGCGCGACCGACGCCTTTGGCTACTCGTCGCCGCGGCTGCAATTTTGCGCCTGATCGTCGGTCTGGATCTCTGGGCGCACGATCCCACCATGCGCGCTCTGCTGTCGGATTCCCGCTACTACCTAGATTGGGCAAAGGCTCTTGCAGGAGGCGCCGAGTTCTCCTCGGAAGGACCCGGCAAGCCATACTGGATGCCCCCCCTTTACCCTTACGCCCTTGCGGGTATTGGCGCGTCCATCCGCGGCATGCTGCTCTTACAGGCAGCCCTAGGACTGGGCACACTGGTGCTCCTCGCGCGCTTGACAGAGCGCCTGTTCACGCCCGCACTCGGCGCCATAGCCGCCCGCAAGGCCGCCCTGTGGAGCGGCCTGCTCTGGACCCTATACGCCCCGGTACTTTTCTTCGAGAACCGCCTACTCGGTGTCACCTTTGCCATCTTCCTGGCCACGCTCGCGCTCGACCTGGCGATTCGCCTGCTCTCGCGCCCCCGGCTTCCTCTGGCCATCGCCGCCGGAGTCGCTTGCGGCCTGCTCGCGCTCGTGCGGCCCAACACCCTGCTCTCTATTCCAGCCATAGCGCTCGCGATCCTGCTGGCTACACGCGCCGATCGCCAGGTGCTCAAAACGGGCCTCGCTCTTACCGCGGGCTTCGCACTAGCCGCCCTCCTCACCGTCGCGCCCGCCCTCGCCAAGAACCACGCCGCCGAGGGCGAGTGGATCCCGCTTACAGCAAACAGTGGGATCAATTTCTACTTCGGCAACAACGCCGAAGCGCATGGGACTTTCCACGCGCCCGGCCCTGAGTGGGGTTCGATCGAGGCGCAGCGGCAAACCTCCATCAACCTCGCTCAGTCCGCCCTCGGCAGGGAGCTGACCACCGGGGAAGCAGCCAGCTATTGGTACGGCGAAGGGCTCGACTGGCTCGCCGCCGAACCGGCCGCCGCCGCCAAGCTCTGGGGCCTAAAACTCGCCGACAGTTTATCTTCGACGGAGTTCGGTATTCAATACAACCTGCGCGCCAGCCGAGAGGTCGCCCCAACCCTTTGGGCCGCTCCACTCCCTTTCGGCGTACTTCTCTTCCTGGCGATCCTCGGCGCAGCCGTACTTCGCAGAGGTGGATTCACCTTTCGCAAGGAAGGTCTGGTCCTCGGTGCTTGGCTCGCCGCCGGCCTAATCGGCGCCCTGCTCTACTTCACCTACTCGCGCTTCCGCCTGCCGCTATTACCCGCGCTAGTACCCCTCGCCGGACTTGGTGCTATGAGCATCCTGGGCGCACACAAGCCAAAGCCCGCCGCGCTTCTTCTCGCCAGTGCTCTACTCATCCAATCGTTCTTCGCATTCGAGGGCACCTACCCGCAACATCTTCGCAGCCACGCCTTTGTCGACATGGCCCACGCGGTAGAGGCCAACGCGATTCAAGATCGTGAAAGCGACGCCACACTAGTTCGCTCAAAGGCCCTCGCTTTCCTCGATCGAGCTCTTGCGACCATCCCCGGCAACAAACCCGCGTTGGTCATGCGTGGCCGCCTCTTGCAATACTCCGACCAAGCCGGCGCCCTCGACAGCCTTGAGCAAGCCTACCAACTCCCCATCGCCGATCCCCTGGCCGACTATTGGCTCGCGCGGCTATTGATCGAGACTCCCCTTACCGAACGAAGAGACCTGACCCGCGCGCTCCAAATCGCGCAAACCTGGCTCGACATAAACGGTAATGCCCATGCACTCGCTCCCGATTTCCAAGTGCTAATCGACCTGACCGAATAGCCAGTTCGCATAGCTCGCTTCCACGTGCTTTGCATCTAGCACTACAAATTCCGGCGTCTCATAGGTGTGCTTGGCGAGAACTGCGCGCTCTAAATCGAAGATCGCGGAGGCCGTTGTTTTAATCACCAGTAGCGCCTCACCATCCTCACAAATCTCGCCCTTCCACTCGTAGACACTCGTCACCCCTGGAAGCACGTTGACACAAGCCGCAAGGCGCGCCTCGACTAGTTCACGAGCCAATCTTTTGCCGACCTCTATAGACGGCGCGGTCACAAGAGCAACGCGCACACATATCTCTTCCTTTCCCATAGGATCAAACTTACCACCGAGAGCCACCGGTGGCTAGAATGTCGCCCATGCCCATCCTTAGCGACCTCACAGTTCGTGTCCTCTCTCTAATGCCGACCGCGGTCATGCGGCACTTTTCTTCGAAGTACATCGCCGGAGAAACAGCAGGAGAGGCGCTCGAACGCCTACGCGCTATCAACGCCGAGGGCTATTCGGGCATCCTCGACATCCTTGGCGAAGACGCGGATGGCGAGTTGGGAGCGCGTGCCGCACTGCAGGAGTACATGGACGCCAGCTCCGAACTCGCGGCGAGTGGGCTTAGTGCCTACGTCTCCGCCAAGCCGACTCACTTCGGACTGCGCACCGGCGAAGACCTTTGCTTCGACTTGTACAGCGCGCTCGCGACACACTGCAAGGGCCTTGGACTCTTCCTGCGCGTCGAGATGGAGGACAACACGACCACCGCCGCGACCCTACGGATTTTTAAGCTCTTGCTCCAGCAGCATGACAACGTCGGAGTTGTTTTACAGTCGCGCTTGTTCCGCACGATGGCTGATATCGAAGCGCTCCTTGCCGTCGTCCCCACCGGACGCACGCTCGACGTGCGCATGGTAAAGGGTATCTATCTCGAGCCCGCGGAGATCGCGCAAACCGACTACGCCTCGATTGCAAAGGCGTACGTCGACCAAACGCGCGCCCTGTTTATCGGCGGCGCAAAGGTCGGACTTGCGACACACGACGACCAGATGGGCGAAGAGCTCCTCGCCCTTGTCGAAGAGCTTGCCATCCCCAAAACGCGCTACGAGTTTCAGGTTCTAATGGGCGTGCGCCGCCCGCTTTGGAGGCAGTGGCTCGACGCGGGGCACCCCGTTCGAGTCTACGTTCCGTTTGGGCCCGAGTGGAAGGCCTATAGCTTGCGCCGCTTGAAGAAAAACCCGAAGCTGCTGACCCAGGTCGCGCTCGCCGCCCTTCGAAAGTAGCGCCTAGCGTCCGACGGACAAGCGTCGCGCAAGGACTTCGGGGAGCTCGGGAATCTCGAGAATACGATCCATCGTCAAGCGGAAGTCATAAGGCACGCGGCGCCATGTAATACGCTCGTCTTCCAGGATCACATAGCACGCGCGGTTGTCGCCATCGCGCGGCTGGCCGACGGACCCAACGTTCAGGAAGAATTGCTCGTCCCTGGGCAAGTCGAAGATCATCTCGTCCGCACCACCTAAGCCTTGGAAGCGCAAGTTCGGCCAAAAGATACCAGGCTGATGCGTGTGCCCCGCAAGGCAGACGCCCTCGTACGCATCGAAAATCGCACGCAACTTGGTCGGATTCAGGATGCCGTCCGTCGATAGCACGTACTCGCGGACGGGATTGCGCGGCGAGCCGTGCACAAACAGAAAGCGATCCTCGCGACTAGTGGTCGGTAGGTTTCGCAGCCAGCTCCAGCGCTCTCTCGTCTTCGATCCACGATACCACTTGGGTTTGAGCCGCTTACGCGTGTAGTCCATCGCCGAACGCGCGTACGAGTTAAACTCTGCAGCTCCCGTAAAAAGAGCCTCGTCATGGTTCCCCATGATCGACCACTCACAGCGTTCCATCACCTGGTCGATGCACCACTCGGGCTCGGGCCCATATCCGATAATGTCACCCAAACACGCAACACGCGAAACGCCCTGTTCCTCGATATCCGCAAACACCGCTTCAAGAGCCGGGCGGTTTGAGTGCAAGTCTGATATCAGTGCGATCTTCACCTGTCCATTTTCCCCGCGTTGAGTTCGGTCGCAAACTCCTCAAGAGCCGCCTGAAGGAGTGCTGCCCGAGCGACATCCATGGGGCCAACCAAAGTTGCACCCGATGCCTTTACGTGGCCGCCCCCGCCGAAACGACGAGCGAGTGCATTCACGTTCCACGTGTTCTTACTGCGCGCCGAGAGTTTGACCCTGCCATCGGAAGTCTGACGTAGAAACAGCACGATCTCCACGTCCTCTACGGAGCGTAAAATGTCGTGCAGCACATCAGTGTTGCTCTCGAAGGGCCCGTGGTCAGGATCGGCCGCTAGGATTGCAATCCTGCCCTCGCCGGCATATTCCAAGCCCCTTAGCAGCTCACCCAACTCGCTGGGAAGTACTGCGGGGTTACGCTGAAATATCGCGGCGTACAGACGGTCGGGTTGCACGCCCTTACCAATCATCTCGCCTGCGATGCGAAGAGTCTCCGCATCCGTGTTGCTGTATTTGAACCAGCCCGTATCCGTGACGAGGGATGTAAAGATACCGTGACAGCTAACCTCGTCGAGCTCGACTTCAAGTGCGGCGGCAAGGCGGTGAACTAGGAGGCCCGTTGCCGACGCGCTACGGTCGACGAAGGCGAGATCCCACCACTCCTCACCGTGATGGACGTGATGATCTACAACCAGCTTGGTCGAGGGATAAGCCGCGAGTGGTTCCGACAAAGCCCCGCAGCGACCGAGCTCGGAGATGTCGAGCAACACACACAAGTCGTGCTCCGGGACTTCGCCGCCGCTGTAG
>Ga0315322_10000487_pt1 | contig 29577 bp, 24 predicted proteins | sample M110021515metaG_FD_203461 | JGI IMG/M metagenome (GOLD analysis project Ga0315322, IMG submission 203461) | Ammonia-oxidizing marine archaeal communities from Monterey Bay, California, United States - M1 100m 21515 | ecosystem: Environmental > Aquatic > Marine > Intertidal zone | place: USA...
GTTATTCGGCGTGTGTCGTTGAGCTGGCTTTTACTATAGTTAAAAATACCACTCAATAACATCATTTTCACAGTAGTAAACCAATCGTCCTCTCCCTGTAACTTTTGTGCTAAGAATTTATCACGGGTTCCCTGCTTTTTTATATTGAGTAAAGAAACTTGTTCCGCAGCTTCTTTATGTTTTACCAATCCTACAAATCCTTTTTTCAGTATACGGTGCTCGGTTTTTTTCACAATATTCGACAATAAACTATTCGCACCATCTCTCATCATTCTTCTTCTTTCTTCTTCTTCTTCTTCTTTCTTTCTTATTTTTTCTACTTCTAAATAATTTATATATTCGTTCACATAATCATCTATTTTCTGAAACATATTATCCCCGCGGTGAGTTTTATTAAACCAACTAGTGAAATTTAACGTTTTCGGAGGGTTATCGGGCGCTAGCACAGGCACTGAGTTGAGCAGGTCATCAAAATTCCATCCTTCGTCCGACATATCAATACAATCTGTGTTGATAATATAATAAGTATATACTGTCAATTGGCTGTACATGATTTGACTACTTAAAGAACGAGTAAACACACAAATGTCGGCGCTTGCTTCTGATGGTGCTAAAAAAGATTTAAAAAATAAGATAATAAACATGAAAGTTATCGGTAAACTACAACCACATGTACGTTTAGATACCTCTAGCGCCCTATTTAAAATATATCAACCTAGTACATATATGCCAGTTTGGCTCCACCGTTGGTGGGCTACACATAATAGAAAGACGGACATTGCTAGAGTGTCACAGTTATATGAACAGGTTAAGAAAATAGCAGATAGCTGGGATGGGGAAGAAGATGTAAAGGTACAAATAATACATGCTTTAAGAGAATCAATAACCGGTCTTAATAATTTAAAAACAACTTATGAAGACGATATAACCTGTAGCGCGTCAATTGAATACATTATTGATAGTATTCAACCGTACGTAGTTGAAGAAGATTGATTGTGTTACCATTTTAATATTGTCTGCTGGTACGTTTTCTCTGAACAGAATGTTATAAATATATTCAGACATAACAGTCTGTGGATTCCTGTTCTGTTGATAGCCCATTTGTACAATTCTTTGCAAGTTGTGTCGTAAAACTTCTTCACATGTAATATCATTTTTCATGAAAACGTTCTCAACCATTAACCCCACGCCCTTTAACGTTCTTAGAGATGTCGCGAATGCTGGCAGAACTGTACCAGTCAACCCCCACATACTACTGGTAAATACATTAAGGCATTCGGTTAATCGCACGGTGTCAATATAAGCCCTATGTGCGTGCGTGTGTTCTATGTCTATAAAATATTTAACCAGACCCTTTAATGAATAGTCATTTAAATTTTTAACATTGTCCCTAAAATAATGCAACGAATCAAAAAAATACCAATTGGTTGGTATAGTGGTTCCGTATGTTAACATGTGGTGTTCAAGTACCGGTTTATCCGAACTGAAATTATTATGCGATATAAATATTGCTTTATTCCCAAATGTTCTATTTTCTACCCATTGTACTATCCTAGGCCATATTCTATTGAAAGTTAACGCATGGTTATCGTTTAAAAATTTCCGTGTTAAATTAAATAAACCTTCTACGACAGGAGGGGGAAAGATTTGACATGTAGAATCTGGGTCTATTACAATATTAAAGGTTTCACCCGTTGAGACACATAATATAGATATGTCCCATATTTTACATGTTTTATGATTATTTACGTCACCTATAAATTCTAAATCATACACAAAAATTACTTTACGTCCCAACGATTCAAATTTTATCATTTAGTTGATAAAGAAGTAGTTATATACCCATTTTTTTCCTCACCTTTAAACACTTCTTCATAGACTGATAATACAACCACCGGGGGATAAAATCCATTGTAACCAAATTTAAATCTTTTAATACCGACTATGATGTCACTTTTTAAAATTTCGGCCCTACCAAAAATATAAGCGTTGTATTGTGCGTAAAAAATTATATCTTTTAATCCAATGGTGAACCAACCAACACCGTCGGGCATTTATATGATATGATGTAGAGTATTTATAGATAAGAATATTCTTATATTATGTCTCAGACACAAAAGAGAAGAAAAACTGTAGCTGAACGGGAAATAGTAAATTTTAGAAGATTGGTAGTCACCGCATATGAATATTTCGAACTTCAATCGTTGAATAAAATAAATGGATTGGTAATGGAAAAACATATAAACGCTCTAAATGCTTCGTCTAAACGTAAGACGGAGTGTCTAGGGGACATTCGCCTGGCACAGATAAGGTCACTTATGGACCGGTTCCCGGGTTGGGAACGCTCTGAGATGCAAAAGAAATTTCATGAAGGGTTCCTCCAAGCCGTTGCCCTCCATATATATAGAGAGGACGCGGACGTTGACATGGACGCCATTTGCCGTATGAACGATTGGCCCAATCTGAAGCAGCAAATTCTGTGCCAAACACCGAGACGTTTTGGGAAGACAACGGCGGTATCCATGTTTTGTGCCGCTTATGAGATGACCGTACCCAAATCCGAACAGTGTATCTTCTCCACGGGAAAAAGAGCTTCCGATAAACTGGTAGAAAATGTGATGAATTTTATTAAAATGATACCTGGAGAAGAAGAAAAGATTAAACGAAAAGGAGAAATTCTATATTACTACGGCAGTAGAAAGGGGGACGTGCGTAAGTGTTCATCATATCCGTCAGGTTCTAAAGCACTGAGAGGAGTGGGGGGCGATGTAATATACTTAGAAGAGGCTGCTTTTATGGATATTAAAATGTTTAACGAGGTGATAGTACCATTACTAGAGATTGAGACTACGGCATTAATATGTATTAGTACGCCGCAAGATAGTACGAATTTTTATAGTCTTATGTTCGAAATGAAGGACCCAGCAGGGCATCCCCTATTCAACCAACAGAAGATTGAGATGGTGTGTGCTGACTGTAAGCGCGGACCCCATCCAGAGAATTGTACACATATGAAGCATTTATTGCCCAGATGGAAAAGTAGTGGTAAGCAAGACATGGTGAAGCAGATATACGGAGATAACGCTACAGATATGTTGAGAGAGTCTATGGGAGTGACAACCAACGACTCATGCTCCGTGTTTGCGCAAAAGTGGGTAGATGCCTTTAAGGCAAGGCCATATTACAATTTTATAAATAGGCCGAAATATGTATTTATCGGCTGCGACCCTAACGGAGGGGGCGATAGTGAAATGTGTGTCTTCTCCGCTAGCATGGAAGCAGGACAGTTTGTCATAGTTGGAATTGAATCGCATCATACTAAGGGATATGGACAAATACGTTCTTTACTTGTTACACATGTGACCGCTTTAAGGAGAGTTTTTAAATCAGCTCACTTTATATTTATACCGGAAAGTAACTTAGGACATGAAGCCTCACATATGCACCATATGTTACAAAACCAACCGCGCTTTAATTCCTTAATGGAAAGAGGAGAGCCCGGGGTCATTACTACGCATAAACGTAAAGAACTATATGCAAATTACGCTGTAGAGCAGTTTGCCGGGAATGCTATGCATTTCGCTACCGATAGAGAGTTTGTTTGCATGAATCCATTTCAAGATGCTAATAAAAGAGCTGCCGTAGTGAAGAAAAAATTTATTCAACAGTTAGCTTTCTTCAATAAAATAGTAATTGCAAGAGGAGAACCAGAAGAAGGGAACCCGCCCAAAGTGGTTTATTCGGGTAAGAAATCTGGACCCGATGATACCATCATGACGATGGTCATTACTCTCTACTGGGCAATGATGTTTATGACCAATAGGTCTACCCCAAATTCCTCTACATTACATGTTTAACAGTATATTAGTTTAATGTTTTAATATAAATGGCTCAGCAATTCCCCCCAACTCCAGCTCAAATGGTAGCAAAAATAGCAAGTCTAAAAGAACACAATCAACGTCTCTCCCATACAGGCGCTGCTTTAGTAAAAGATTTAGAAGCTGCCATGACTGAAAACCGTAGTTTGAAAGCCACAATTGCCGAACAAGATGCAATAATAAATAAACAACACAGCATAATAGAGCAACTACGTGCCGCTACCGTTCAGTCCCACACACCACCACCTATTCAGAGGATGCAAGGTGGTAGTAGTAGTGGGTCTTCAACAGGCCTCACACCCGACATGAAAAAGATGCAAATGAAATCTGTGAGTGGTAGCAGTAGTACAGATTTCGTCCCTAAAGTGGGCGATATTGTTGAAGTTGCTAGCATTGTAGACCCCAACTACAATCACGATTTTATAGTAAAAATGGTGGGACCTGGTACATGGACGTGGGGAAATGGGCACACTACTAAGCTTGAATACCCAGGGCAGTATCTTGTAGTACGATTCGCTGCTACACGTCGTCTAGAAGAAACGTATGTTTCAGGAGTTGATTGGAATGTATTAAATGTGGGTAGAAATGCTGCCACATATCAATACCCCATGTATATTATTAATAAACGACCAGAAATGTATATGCACAAATACGGAAGGGTACAACTTACTAATAAAACTGATATTAAATTCTAACGAATTAGATAAGAATATTCTTATAAAATATTATATATCCTAATAATTACAACAATGAACACATCGCCTAATTCTATCATACACGATAACCTATATTACCCTAAAAAAAACATGAACGGACTAAACAACCCTATATTGAAGACGGACAGCTACAAGGAGTCACACGGCCCCTTCTATCCAAAAGGCACTACGAAGGTACACTCTTACTTCACCTGTCGTAAAGGCGGTGCGCACGACGAGATTGTATTCTTCGGTTTACAAATGCTACTGAATGAATTGACCGTTCCAATCACCAAAGAAATGATTAAAGAAGCTAAAACGTATTTCGAAGTTCACATGGCCACCTTCGACGCAGATAGATGGTACCACATTGTAAACGAGCATGATGGCCGTCTACCACTTACTATCTGGGCAGTACCAGAAGGTACCATCTGTAAAGCTGGCGACCCGCTCATTGTAGTGGAGAACACGGACCCAGAATGTTTCTGGCTTACCAACTATGTGGAGACACTTCTCGTACAAGTATGGGCACCTACTACCGTTGCGACCAACTCATACCACATGAAAAAAGACCTCATGAGCGCTCTTAAAATGACTGGCACTGTTGACAGCTGGCAGCATCGTCTCCATGACTTCGGATGCCGTGGCGTGTCCTCCATGCAATCAGCAGCTATGTTGGGCTGTGCTCATTTGGCCGTTGGCTTCTGTGGTACAGACACCGTTCCTGCCCTTGTAGCCGCACGCGAAGTGTATGATTCATACTGTGCCGGATTTTCTATCCGCGCAACCGAACATTCAGTTGTTACCGCGTTTGGAGACTCACCACTTGACGAGCTTAAAGCATTTGGGAACTATCTCAGTAAAGTTCCAGACGATGCTATTGTTGCCTATGTTTGCGATTCGTACAACATTTACCAGTTCATTCAAAACATTATTGGGCACAGCGATATAAAGGAAAAGATTTTGTCACGTAGTGGCTGTTTGGTTATCCGCCCAGATTCAGGAGACCCTCCTACCGTTGTAGTTGATGTATTGGAGGCGTTGGAGACGGTGTTCCCGACTCAACCTGTGAGCTTGGGGTGGTCCCGTACCTGGACCGGTACTACTATCAACGAACATGGTTACAAAGTGTTGCCCAAACAGGTGCGTGTTATTCAAGGCGATGGTATTGATGCCAAGATGATGGTTAAGATTCTTGTGGCCGTTACTCAACGTGGGTGGTCTGCTGACAACATTTCGTTTGGTTCTGGTGGTGGTTTGCTACAGAAGTTCAACCGTGACACACTCAAGTGTGCGTTTAAAGCATCTTATATTGAAGTGAATGGTAAAGGTCGTGACATATACAAGACACCTATCGACGCCCCTGGTAAGAACTCACGCAAAGGAAAGATTCCTCTGGGCAACATGACGTTGGTATATGACAATGGTGTTTTGATTCGCCAGAAATTCAACGATATTCGCAAGCGCAACCATCTAACGTGGGCGTACATACCTCAGTTCCATGATGTGTGTATCAAGCACGGCATTGACCCGCGTATTGCTCAAGCTCCGGTGCCGGGAAAGAAACGGGAACGTGTAATTGGATATTCTGAACGTGTAGCATCAAGAGCGGTGAAGTATGCGAAGAAGGAGTTTACAGAGTATAAAGTAACTTTTTAATTAATATTATGGTTAAACGTATAGCTGTTATAGGGCCTCATGCCACTGGTAAATCATCTTTAATATATTCATATTTACAGAAGCCCTGGTCTGATTCTTATATATCTACAATATGTGGCGATGCTTATAAAGATAAGCATGGTAATATTATTTGGGATAGTCCGGGACAGTCTAGATTTCATTCTAGATTTGCCAATGACAAACAATCAATTTATAAACAAGCAAGTGGGTTTATATTAACGTTTAATCCTTCTGATGATGAATCATTTTTTAATGCATTGGCAATAGCTGACGAGGCAAATGTCAACGAAAAACCTATTGTCATTGCCGCAACGTATTCTGACATAGAAGCGTTTAATATAAAACCAACGTGGTCGGCAGAAGCTTCTGTTCGCGGCTGGAAAATAATACGAACGTCCGCAAAAAATAAAATAGGTGTTACTCACATTTTTCAAGAAATATTCAATCAAACAACAGAGAGTGATAATATTGACATCGGCCGAATAGAATATGCTAAAGAAGTTGTGGGTTCCTGTATATATAGTGGCTTTAGTAATTATATATATGAACTGGATACAACCAATAGCTAATGCGATAGGATGGGATTATTATCCCACACTGCTGGCTTTCCTGGTAGCTGCTGTTGTAATAATATTTATAATATATCAGTGTATTAAATGTATATGCGCTGGTCCTATATGTCTGTGTAATACTATAGATTGTTTAATCATACGCCCATTGAGATATTGTCTACTGGGCCCTTGTATGGATTCGCTTTTCAGTAGAAAGACTGTTGAGCCTAGCAATACGAAGTATAAACGTGTTAATGTAGATGATTATATATGAGTGGACAACAAACAGGTAACTGGTTTAACCGTCAGGATGTTTATGATAATCAATATGATTTTTACAACGAATTGGTTTCAAATAAAGCGTTGAGAGATGAAGACGATTTGAACATAATTTACGAAGCGGTGATGGATTCATCTACTACGCATTTCCAGGCACCGACTAAAGCGCTAGCATATCCAATGATTTGGTCCTTCATGATATCTTTTTTGGAAGATAGGATACAATATAGAGAGAATTTAGTATGGCCCAGGAAATATTTACGGATAGCAAAGGAAGTATTTTTTAATAGACAACAGCCTAGCGGTGTATAAAACTATAGTTATGAATATTAATATGTACAATACTACAGAACATTTACAAGAATACTATATTACACCTTATACCTTTTTTACAATTTTTTGTTTTATATGGGTATCCGGTGCTATATTTAGATTATTAACCGGGCCATTCAAAATTATTTACGCATTTATGATGGGATTGTTTAGAGTAGTCTATGGTCTTGTATATTTAAGTAAACGTGTACATGATAGATGAATGTTATTTCTATTATATATAATTGTAATGTTGCTTGCTTTTATTTGTAGCATTTGGTTATGTATCTTTTTATGTATTTCTATACGGCATTGTATTGAAAAAAATGCCGAAACCATGTGGGTTTGTTATGATGAATTAACCAAAAAAAGGGCAACTGTAGTACATCCTATCATAGCTACGGAGGTTACATATATAGGAGGCATAGATATAGAAAATACAACAAATGGCTTATAGAATAAATGAAATATTTTGTAAAATGTTAAACTACAATCCAACATCGTTGGGATGTACAAACTCACCCTATACACTAACCAAACAAATTATACAACGCGGTCTGATTGCTTGTCAACCGCCGATTATGAAAAACTTACGTGATTTTATACAATGTCCAACAGAGAACCGTATGATAGTATGGACAGATAAATATGGAAGCACGTGGGCCGTTATGAACACTAATAGAACAACATTAGATGGTTCGAGACGAATAGATTGGGTAGAAGTGAAAGCATCAGCATGTATACCGCCTTCACTAACTGAGAATATGTTAAATCCAATATGGGTTACAACATATCGTCAGGCGTGCTGCTAAATACTTCATTGTCTTTTAATAATGGTTCTTTATTCCACCATTGTTCAAACGTCTTCCATGCTTTATTTATCCCAAACATCAACCCGAACATTTTAATATTATATATTGTCCACATACAAAACAATGGTATGAAAAACATTGATGTTAATATGATAAACGCAAACATTGGTTTAACATACAATAACATTAATATTACCATTCCAAACGCTACTAGTGAATAGAAAGTTTCATTTGACATTAACCCCGCATCAAACGCCAGTTCTAATGATAGAACCACAACCCATATAAGTATTTCACAACAAGTTGTTATCGGTCTATTGAAAGACGTATGATGCATATTTTCTAGGTGATAAGAGCCTCTTATTAGTATTATACAAAATATCGGTATGGCCAATATAAATGGTGTCTGTGCTAACCAATCTATTGAATAATGAAACAGGACCCAATGCGTAACCGACACTGAAAATATCTCCGTCGTCCATTTATTAGAATCACGTATTATTACATAACAAGATGTCATTATCGTTGTCAATAATATAAAGAATAGCCATAAAGCTGATATTATACCAACATCCATAACTATTTTAATATCATGTAACACGAATATAAATGTTACAAATGACCATGAACACAACCATAATAGTAATGAGGTTCTTTCTGAGTCTTGTATGGACCATTTTGTATCCATTCTTTTAAATAGTTTATAAGCCACTATAAAGAATAAAGTCGCGTACACTATTCCAACATTAATAAGCGGATACCAACCTATTGATGGAAATCCAATGTAGATAGAGAACATAAAAATACTCCATAAAGATAATAAAAAAGTTTTCATTTATTAAAATAACATATAGTTTATACTCAATTCTGTTTACGACTGTCACAATATGCATCCTTTAATGGTTTGGCGATGTATACGTCAAACGATGTACCCTCTAGTGGTTTGCGAACATTATCCTCAAGCCAAACTAGTATTGAATGAAGTGGCATTTGTATGCATGATGTTGTTTATATAATACGTATAAATAGAGTTTAATAATCCACAAATGGAACCCAAATCACTTTTCATTGTGTTATGTACCTTGTTTATTCCGTTGGGAATAGGTATCACGGGTATAGGTATCGGTAGAATAGTGGATTCTGGATATAATTTACAGGAAATAAACCACGGTTGGGTCTTCTCATGCCTATGGGTATCGATAGGTGTTATGATATGGTGGCAGTGGTTAGTTTGGTTTTCGGCACATCTGCTTTCATTTACAAAAGGATACAAAGCTGAACAATTCACAATGAATTGTGGCATGTTGGTCATTTCTTTATGTTTCATAGTCACTGGCATGTTAAGAATGGAAGAAAACCCCCTGTATTTAAATGTGTGTGAATGCAAGCCGGATTACTGGGGTATAGAATGCAAAGAATGTCCAAATCTTAATTTAGGGTTCGGCGCGTGTAATGGACACGGCGAATGCGACGATGGAGTATTAGGTGTGGGAACGTGTAGTTGCGATGCTGGTTATACCGGCACCAATTGTACCATATGTCAATTACATTATACATTAAGTGAAAATAACGAATGTGTATGCGAACGTGTATGGACCGGTGATAATTGTGAAACCCCAGCACCAGGTTTTGATACGTCACAATACCCATATGTATTTTGTACCCGTGGTTGGACCCAAACCGAGTCCATACCGACCACCGACTCTGCCTATTGGACATTTCCCACTTTTTGGCCAGTATGTGGCAGGTGTTCTCCATATTATGGTGGACATCCTGCCGTCGAATGTAAACCTTGTTTAGGATGGAATGGGTCACTTCCCATGGACAATGAGAATGTATGCAATGGTCACGGGGCTTGCTGGCATAATGATGCCTACGAGAAACATGTCTGGGATTGTACCGGTACAGACTGTGCGGCGGGTATACCACAAGGAGGGTTAAAGAACCAATGCACCCCTTCGTGGGATATTTGCGACGTAGATACAGATTGCCCCGGTAGTTGGAATTGTGCCGGGCGTTGTAGGTCTATTTATGGATGGCCGGATGGTCCTACTGAATCATGGGACCAGGAATTCAACGGTGTTATATGTAGAACCAATGAAGAATGTAATTTTCAAGGCAATCCTTATATCGGTTCTATTCTACCAGTTGGTTGGGATACCGAAGGTGAATGCATGGAGCGCACGTGTTGTGCTGAAGATAAAAAGGGTAATTCAACATGTTATAATTGTAGAGGGAATGATACCTATGTTGATGGCGTTCGTACTGAATTCGGCCCCATTGTAATGGGTAGATTTCCACCCGCCTGTGACGAATGTCCTGGATGGGACAACGATGTAGATGTAAACGGTCAAACTATATGTAATGGTAAGGGTACATGTAATCCTATGTATGACGAATTTCAGGAATACACTGGTATGGAATGTAAATGCCAAACGGATATTGAAACTGGTTCTCAATGGAGAGGTGAATTTTGTGAATGTTTGGCCAGTTCTATTTATTCCGACAATTGTCAGAAGTGTGTACAAGGGTTTTATATTCCAGCCGATATAGATAAATCTTTAGCAGCTGGCTCCTCTATTATGGCCGAAGAAAAATGTCTTATGTGTCCTGGTTCAGAAAATGGGACTGGTATGGCAGCATGTAACTGGAAAAAAGGTTTAGGAAATTGTATATATTATGACGATATTGGAGACATAAAAGAGATGGAAACAGAAGAAGATTTCGAAACACGCGTGTTAAATGTTGGTAAATGTGCATGTTCTACACAATTAATAGATATCCCAACGGTGGCAGCTATAGGTGACATGTGCGATAAGCCACCACCTAATTTTTACAAGATGGAAATTGGTTCGGACTGGTTTATGATGTCCTGTCCTCGTACATTACCTTTGGGCGTTGAGGTGTGTGAAGCTATCGCTCCCAATTATATATGGGATTATATTGGTAAAGATGGTACTCCTAGACAAGCATGTACACAATCTTGTGGTGGTAAACCCATTGAAATATCAATGTGTGTTGATGAATTAGCATCAAATAATAAATACTTAGAAGCAACTTTCTCTGGTAAATGGAATTTTTTAGACAATGGAATTGTCATAGACGACAAAATAAAACAAAAAGGTGTATGTTTTTGCAATGGTAATAATATGTTGGGTAGTAATGGTGCCACACCAGAAGCCCATTATTATAGAGGAGCCAATGGGCTATGTACAAAGTCTAAAGTAAAATATTAAATATGTTACGTTTTTTGATGCGATTAGAATTTTACTTATATAAACACCTCCAATATACATATATTATAACATGTCTAAACAGGGAAAATTTAATTTTTTAGGGTTTGACGTATCAGACGTTCCATATTTCCTAGCTCAAGTATCGGATGCGATATTGACTTTAGTAACCATTGTATTATTAGCGGTTGGTTTGGCTGCTTTCGAAGAAACATCAAACATTGCGGGAAACGATTACGATGGTAGAATTCACGATTTTATCACCAGAGCAATCGTTGTAAGCAGTGTTGCCAGTGTTTCGTATTATATGTATTTTGTGATTCTTGACCATGGAAAGAAATCATATGGAAAATTCATAGATGCATTCGCTGACGCTGCCAACCTTTCAAGTTATGTCTTGATGGGTACGTCAATTATTATGGCGAAGGCCGCAGCATGGATGAGTGATTTGTATAGCAAGGACTCTAATAAAGATGTACGTGACAGATTAAACGAAGCATTTTATGTTCAAATAGTATTGATGAGTATACGCGTTCTAAACGTTGCTAGACATAAAATATACATTGAGCCTGGAGAGAAAAACCAGCGTGGCGAAGAAGAGGCTCCTCTCATTTAAAAAATAAAAAAATAAAAAATAAAAATTATTAAATAATTTATAGTTATTTAGTTTAACTTAATTTAAGATTTATTGTAACAAGCCTTGGCTTGTGCGTACTTTCTCATACTCCATATCCTTAAGGAAGGCGTTCTCTCCAGTACGTACTGACTTAGCTCCCGCGTATACATTAGGGCCCCAATGACCAGTGTTTAATGTAACACGGTCAAATTTAAGACCTTCTACAGAATTGCGTGCTTCCAATTGCATACCTTGCCATGTGATTGAATTATTAAATCGTAATGGGTTAAGAAATTTCTCCATGTTATCGCCAAACGTTTTAATGTTACGGAAACCAAACGACTGGTCAAAATGACGGGACAATGGGTACAACCCTTCAGATGCATTTTGTAAATCGGTTGGGACTTCATCCAAAATTGTGCCTTCATATACACCAGACAAGTCAAGTGGATTAGTAACTTTACCGATGCGGTCATCGTGTGCATTGGAACCAGTACGTGCCGCAAAATCTTCAATAGACGAGCCCAATTCGGCTGGTGCGGTAACACGGTCGGAACCCGGGATAATCATTGCAATCAAATCTTTTTGGAAATAATCTTTATGTGCATCCGATTGGAATTCACCAGGACCATTATAAATTGAGGTACCCTCACCTCGTACATAATTACGTGCGAAAATATCCTCGGCGATAGTGATATTCTTAGGCTGCTTAATTATACTCTTGTGATAAAAAGTATAGTGGCCTATATGGACCTTATGAATGACGTCATCACTTAACATGAAGTCATGGTGTCCGTGTGCTGTCATTCCGGTCTCAAGACCTCTTTTAAGGAGAATGCCGCTCGCCATATCATAAGTTTGAAATGGACGAACAAGTAGCACCCTGAATGGGGCTGACGAAGCAGCAGCAGCAGCAGTGAGGATAGCGTCAATGAGTAACCCGTTCGCGGCAAGGGCGCCTGGAACAGAATCGGATTGTGCACCATCAACCGCCAGAGTGATTGCATCTCTGGTGGCGGTCGTCTGTGCCACATCTCCTACAGCAGGTAATGCGGCTCTCAACGCGCGTTTCACATCTTCTCTACCGTTGACTGACATGTTGGGTGCGGCAACAGATGATAAAGCTTTAGCGGCCGCCTCACGGAAACTAATACGTTCGAAATTATCAATGTCCATACTGTAAATGTAAGAATCAAATTTACCCTCGTCCGAACTAGTCTTAGCACTTTGTTTGACACCAGCTGTAGTTAAACCAGAATCTTTCCCCCCAAGGATAAAGTGCTCACCAATTTGACGCCTACGTACTAACAGGTCATAGGGCTCACCAATGAAATCAATATCGAAGGGTCTAGATTCAAATACCTTAGAACCGCGGAAAGTTTGAAATCTGGACGGTCCAGCCTCTAGTGCGCCCTGCGTACTCGGACCACCGTCAGAATACTTTAAGGGAGTTGGCCCATCAACCATCGTTACATAAATCGACATTTTTGAGGGTACAATCCAGGTATCCGGATTTACGCCCTCGTAGCGCATAGTATCTTTAAGTTCGGCGTCAAGCAAATAAAGCCCCCGCTCTTTCTTCTGTACGACTGCCCATAGTCTTTTTCCAGCCCGCTGCAAATCTCCTGGACGTTGGACCCTACTACCATGTTGACGATGCCATTCCTTGTAATGATTGTCTGCTGATAGCAAAGCGTATACTACGCCATGGTACGCCGTTTCGTTAACGGAGTCCACAATTTGCCTTAAATTCATGAGGTAATGCTGTTTACCCTCTGCTGTAGTATAGAAACCGTGTTCTATAATAAATGCCAAACCGCGTCTGACCAATCTGTCTGACCGGGCCTCACGTTCAGCAGTGACATAGCGTGGGACACCCTGATGGGGTTCCAAATCCATGAGCGTTTTGTTAAAACGAAAAATTTCCCATTTAAGGTGCAAATCATCGGTTTCCACCCAAGGTAGAACTTGACTGGTGTACCAATCATTTTCGTTAGTAATGAGGTAGTCTATGACTTTCTCAAGGTACTTATTCTTTCCTTCGTATGCTTTTGGTAGGTTATACGTCTCATGCGCAAATTTATCCTCTGCAAGCATTTTAGAATACTGGGGATTTACATCTCCAAAATAATGTTTTAAATTTCCAATGTGGCCGCCGCCGGCATCGCCAGCGCCTGAACTTCCAGGGTTTCCTGCTCCGTGGTCTCTTCCTCCTCGTGAAAAACTCATTTATAATTAATAACGTTTAAACACCCCTATATACGCTTTTTTTATTGTTTACTATTAAATACAAATCCGATGTAACAACCAACGCAACACGGTATATAAACACGGTTATTGAAAACAAATGGGTTTAGTTATATCTAGTTGGATAGATAATTATGTAGCACAATTTTGGAAACCAACTACCATGTTAATTTTGGGCCTGGACAACGCTGGGAAAACTCAGATTCTATATTGTATGAAATTGGGAGAAGCAATATCAAACACCATGCCGACTATGGGATTTAATTTAGAAGAAATAAAATACAAAAATTTAACATTTAAAGCATGGGATTTGGGTGGACAAACTAAGTTTCGCCAAATGTGGCATCATTATTATGAGGGTATTGATGCAGTCATTTTTGTTATAGACTCAAACGATAGAGAACGATTTAAAGAATCCAAAAACGAACTTCACGCATTATTGGACCAGGAATCTTTGCGTAATGTACCATTTTTAATATTTGCGAATAAACAAGATTTGCCACATTCTGCCGAATTGACAGAACTCAGGAGAATGTTTGATTTGCATAGGTACGAATACAGGGAAAATGTACATTTGGTAGCGTGTGAAGCCATCAACAACACCAGAATCACTACCGGATTGGATTGGCTGGCAAATGCCATATAAATAACCACTTAGTTCTTATAAATGCCATACAAGCGATGTGATAAATGTAATGGATGGTTGAGAGTTAAAATAGTTATGAATGAACAGGGTAAAATGGTTTGTGAACCATTCGGAAATTATACAACACCGTTGGGGGGTGCATTTTGTTCGACAGGGTGTGCTGTATGGTATCAACAAAGTCAAAGTAATCCTCAAGATATATAATATTAAATTTAATTAACCTATTTTATGAATTATAGTAGTTTTAAACCCTGGTCTTTCGAATACAGCTTTCCAAAATTTTGGCTTATCTTTACCGTCACAATGGCGTTGAAAATCTTTAACCGTATTTTCAAACTCTTCCCAGCTTTTAATATTATTGACATCCATATCATTATCTAATTTATCGTCCACTAAAGCAGACATATGAGTCAACGTTGAACCAGGGGCTATATGATGTTTACTTGAACCCAAACAAACCACTTTAAATTGATATTGTTTTTTAGTGTCAAAATATTCCATCAGCTTGAACTTTTTAACAATATTAACATTGCACTGTGCCAAAGCTATATCACCTATCTTCATCCCAGGTGGTGGACGAGATTCATTATTAAAAGGTGTTAACATTTTCATTTCGGGTAGGTCTTCTATCGACGGTGACTGAAATTTAGTAGACAGCTTAACCTCTGTTCCACCTTCGCGGTAAACATGGAAAACTATCTGATTTGCTGTTTTATCACCGTCTTTATACCACTGTAAATGATGACACATGGTTGCTAATGATATTTTACACCCTAATCCCTTTCCGTTTTCACTGAAATTTCCTTCACGGTCTAGTTTAACAGTTGCACCACGTTTGATAACTTCATCAGTTTCCGAATTTATTATGTTTACGTTAAACGCATGTATTAAATCGGCTTCGCGCCCACGCGCTTTAGCATAAAGAGAACGTGGCAATACAGTGTTTATTATTATACCGTTTACGTCTTTACCACAATTGTAATAAACATCATAATCAATATTGCTTGTTGCTTGAATATTTTCAAAGCCTAGAATAGGTGCGTGGATGAGATGTGGTACAGCAGCATGATGCATGATGTGGGACATATTCATGGATACCACGTGGTCTTTCAACCCCAAACGAACTTCTTTCCAACCACCTGCAATGTTTTTTATTTTTGTCAATTCAGAATAGAGTCCTCGGTTTCCAGCACACACAGCAAAATTCATCAACGAATCGCCGTTGTAATGAAAATCTTGAGCTGTTTTATCCCACACATGGCGATGAAACCATGCCTCAAACGTTCTAGGTTGTCCCTGTACAGTGCCACCGCATGTATTTTCAACCCATTTGGTATTAAATGTTCTCCAATTATCATGGAGCCACGCCATCTGCTTGTGGTCTTCCTCTACCAGTTTGGAATGCCCATGTCCAGGTGCGTGTAATTTATCATTTGCTATTTTAATTTTATCAGGCGGTATTCCTAATACAGATGCTAGCATACGTTGTATTGCCGACACTTTGTCAAGCATTGGTACTTCAATATCCATATGTTTCATCATGGTTGGTAAAATTGCTCTAATTTCGGATTCAATTATCATACCACCTTCGCCCTCAACTTGTTTCCCAGATAATTTCATAGTGGATATACCCACGACATAATCTTCATTTTCAAATTTAGTAAAAACTGGACCGCCAGAATTACCATGGTTAATAGGCGCCTGTATAAGATATCTCTGTTCACCGTTTGGCATATTATAAACACCACGCGTATTTCCCCACGATACCTGCTGATTTGGCAATCCCAATGGATGGCCTTGACACCATACACTGGTACCGATAGGTTTGTACATATCGGATGTTGCCAGTTTTAAAGCGGGTGCTTTTTTAATTAACTCAGTTTCTGTATCACCTTCTGTTAGATAATCTTTTATCGCATTTTCGTAAACTTCTCTAGAAAGTTTTAATAATGCAATGTCCCGGTCATAACATATAGCGACAACCTTAGCAGGCATTTTTCTACCATGGGCCCATGCCAACTCAATTGTATGATGCGCACCAGGCGCTACAACATGGGCATTAGTAAGAAAAGTAATATCTTTAGTATCCGATTCATTTTCGATAATCCACCCAGTCCCAACGGCCTGTTTAGTGGAATCAACTGGTGTACATATTCTAGCGATAGATGGAGAATAACAAGAAGTAGTAGTCATTGTATTAAATAAAATAGTAATCCTTATATACAGTTTTAGGTCTAGTACACAACTGGCACCATGGGTGGGGGAGAATGTCCATGATGCCAATACCGTGCTTCCATGCCTCGCAATTTCACTTCATTTTTTAGAGATATATATTTCTCTTCAGTGTATTTCTGTTGGTGTTTTAACAGTTCCATTTTTGCCAACAATTTCTTATTCATATTGTAAAGCTTACGAATACATTCTCTGTATTCTACTGCTTTATGATGAATCGTTGGACCTGTTTGCCGCTGTCTCTTATTCGGTGTGTATTCTTCAAGTGCTGCTGGGCGTTTATTATTGAATGTCATATTATCCAATTGACATACACGCTTTGCCACAACTTCCAATTCATCTTCTTCTGGTTCACGAGAACGTTTGGGCATATTTGTTATTTGTAATATGAACATGGTTTATATACAGACTAGAATATTCGTCACATATAACAACAATTTGTACGCCCAACTGTATCATCATCTTCTGATTCTGTGGGTGAATCATAGCGAAAAATCCCCCCTCCAACGCCATCTTTTGCTATACTATGCATAAGAAATATAACATCCGGTTCTATTTGTGTATCCACTTCATAATATGATGCGTTAATGGATTCGGCATATTCCTTTATTTCTTTTTTATTTGTACAACTATCTTTATCTTTTTTAATGCCTACTATACAACTAGTATACGCTTTACCACCTGAGGCTTCGTCCACTTTATTTACATAATATTTTACACCGTGGAATGTTTCTGGTCTGGATAAATCAAAGCAGAATAATATAAAGGATGAATCGCGGAAAAAGTTTCGAGCAATACATCCGAAGCGCGTATCGCCAGTAACATCCCACATCTTAATAGTGACATAGAAATTATTAGATTGACAACGGTATGTTCCAGTGTCAATTCCTATCGTTTGTATATACTTTTTTGGTACTATTTTGCCAGTAGCTCTTAACATGAGTGAAGTTTTACCCACGCAAGACTCACCACATAAAGCCACACGGAGGGTTATTCGTTTGGAGATTGACATATATAATAGACGCATTAATAAATATATATGTCTAAAACACAACCCATCGCAATACCATTACGTACGCCCGCGACATGGACTCAGGACAATAAAGTCAATCAATGTTACAATTGTAGAGTTCCGTTTGGTATGTGGAACAGAAAACATCACTGTAGAGTATGTGGGCGTATTTTTTGTCATAGTTGTTCCCAACAGAAAATAGTAATACCGTCTTTCATAAGACACTTCATAGCTTCTTCAGTTGATAGCATGGTTGGAGAAAATATGAAAAGAGTGTGTTCAGTATGTTTTAATTCTACATATATAGCAAACACTACGAAAACGGAAATATATATATTTGCTAACTTGCCGTTGGATATGTTAGAAATACAATCATTATCACTAGTTAATAAGAAATGGAAAGGTGCTATAGACACACTTGCATCCATTTGGCATTCGATTCAATATAAATTACCACATACAAAATTCACTAAACTGGAGAAATCATTGTTATGCCAACGATTAAATATTATTCAGGGGCATTCGGCATGGGCTATACAAATAATTAAAGCGTTGAAGATTGTACCGCCGGGAGGAAAGAAGCATAGAGCTTGTAGCAGATTATTATGTAAAAGAGGATGTACGACAAAACTAACAGTATATGATTTATTAGAATTATATACACACAACCATAATAATAATATGGATATTGACAGGTGGGCTGCCAATGCCTGGAGTGGTATTCATCCAGATGACCATGTACATTTAATGCCGTGGTGGGTTAATATTTTTAGAACGAGACCATATATTGCCACTAATTTATTTATAACAGAAATAGCAGACCAAATGGAAGTTGTATATTCATTTCTATTTGAATTGAAATTACAATCACAAGACCCTGTGTATCAATCAACACTTTGCACGATTCTAAACACGTGTTTAAAATTAATACCAGATGAAACTAGAATTAAATGGAACGATTCCAATGATTTTATATCAGTTCTAGAACGATTGAGTAGTACAGATATGCCATTTAGAAGAGAACGTATAATAACTGAATATATTTTACTGGAGAAACAGGTGATTTGTCCATGGGACGTCAATATCACTATACATAGAATAGGTCTAGAAACCACCAGACTTAACACGGTATCCAGACCTCTTAAGATGACACTTTATACCGATGGAGGTAGTATAGATATTTTGTACAAAATGGAAGATGTTAGAAAAGATAGAATGACCATGGACATATCATATTGGTTAGAACGTTGTACAGATAGTAAAGTTGAATTTACTACTTATTCCGTTTTTCCAGTTACCAGTAACTCCGGCATTATACAAATGTTACCCGGAGTTACTACATTATACGATGTGAAGCATAGGCATAATACCACATTACAAAATTTTATATTAGATAGAAATGCTGATATGAATGTCAATGATTTGAGAATGAGGTTCATAAAATCCGTAGCTGCTGCTTGTGTACTATCATATGTTATAGGCGTTGGAGATAGACATCTAGAAAATATGCTAGTAACGGACGATGGAAAGCTTATACACGTAGATTTTGGTTATTTATTAGGCGATGACCCAAAACATGTACAAACAGAAATGAGAATCACGCCAGACATGTTAGATGCTCTAGGTGGGAAAGGCTCCGCCACTTTTACAGCTTTTCAAGAACTATGCGCAGATGTTTATAGAGTTTTAAGAACACACTCTAGTTTCTGGTATTGTTTATTAATATATCTATCAGATGCATCGCCTAGAATAGGGAATTTTTGGGGCCAGAGAAAACGTATACAACAACATGTATTGGAACGGCTATGTCCAGGAGAAATGGAAGATGAAGCAACGATGCAAATTGTAGAAATAGTAAAGAGGTCCAGTAAAGACGGATGGTCACAATATGCTTCTGATACTGTTCATAGAATGGCTAATACGATAAAAGAATTCGGTGTATTTAATATGGATATTTAAAATTTTAATTCTAAAAATATTTCTGACAGACTCCCTCGGGGTATTGTCTCTTTTACACCTTTGTGTCTTCTACTAGTACGCCTTATCGCTACACCCTCAATATCTTCAGATACCTCAGGTGGGAGCTTCGGCGGTAACAAATTTTTTATCAGTTCCCAATCTCTTACAGCGTTTTGTCCTTTTCCGTTATAAAAAGTGTTCACAATGACGCGGAAAAATGGCGTTGGTAACGTTTTAACCAATACGAATCTTTTTAATTGCTCATTATTTTTAATTGGTACGCAATTATAATAATTCTCGTCGGGAATTTCTACCAGGTCTTTCTCTATTGCATCAACTTGCCACTCATCTTTAGCGCGTATTATTTTAGCCATGGCTGTATAATTATTAATACATGGAATATGTTTCAGGTTGTCATACTTATCTACGTCCAAACGTTGAAGTTGTTGAGAATATCCCCAATTTTTTAATGGGTAAAAACCACCTATCAACATTTCAGAATGTCTATCGCACATGTGGAATATTAAACCAGATTTTTTATGTTCCGGGGTGCCTTCTTGTCCAATATACATTTCATTTGAGACTATTTGCATTATTACTTTTGGTTGACAATTAACTTTTGTAATACCAGTAAGTCCATTTCCAGACGCATCGCCATACCATAATCTACATGGCCACCACCCCTGGACCGATGAATAGGCTTTCTTCCTATCTAAACGTACACCACGTATACGTATATGGGACCGGTTGCCGGTTATTAAATAACCTTGAGCTGGTTTGTCTGGTGCCGTCCAGTTTCGCATGGATTCATCAACGGCTGGTTGGAGATAACGTATCCTTTTTTCGTCGTTAAAGAACTCCGTATATGCAGTATTATCATCCTGCTCTTCTATTTCTGCAATATCTTGAACTGCTTCATAAAACCCTATTGTCATATTTCTAAATTTATACGAAAGTGATTTACCCATCGAACTGTGAACTTGTGTTAATGCTATAGCAGTATTTTCATATCCGCGGTGAGACCATGGTGTTACTCTCATAGTGTCAAAGGCATCTTTCACGCCCAAATAGTGTTGAATTTGTGGTATACGCGTTTCTTCGTATATATCTCTATTATAATTATCCCCGTTTGTATAATCATTAAACCGTAATTTACGAGGCTTACCCCTATGCCATTTTCGTGTTGTGGCTATATCCTGACTTCTAAACGCATCCCATGCACCCCTTCCAGAATTAATAGCATCAAAATCAGATACAAATTCATTCAGAAACATGTAATGTTGAACTTTCCATATGGTGTAAGCTTCACGAATTTCCCATATATTTTCAAGATTACTACCGTTGGGTGAATCAGTTGGTATTAAATCATTATCAACTAGACCCCTCACTACATCGGTCACGGTATAGGTAAGTACCGTTTTTGTTAAAATATTTCGCAATTCGGCCATATTCAAGGATATTCGTTGGTCGCGGTCACCGTCTGTACCTATTGGGTATTTTACAATTTTTTGTTTTACAGTAGTATTGACAACATCACCTTCAAAAATCCCCTCTAGTAAAACTTTGTCAGGTATCATGAATCTGTATGGTTCTGGCTGGCCATCGTCATCGTCATCGTCCTCTGAAACATAAGGACCTTTCCACATTAAAATGGTATTTTCATAAAAAGGAAAGAAATATCCACCTACGGTATCTATTTCTGAAGTTTCACCCCATCGTGAAGGTAATTGTACTTCTATATGACCAAAATCGGCATTAGCAAATACTTCTCCAGCATTTTCTAAATGCCCACCTCTCTTGAACATGTTATCGGTGCTAGTTTGACCTTGCATTCTACCCCACCACTCTTTTATCCATTCAGAATCTTCGGATTTCAATTCCAAATGTGAGTCCATAGGTAAGCCATTATTAACCATATCGTGGAACACTTCCATAGTTAACATGTCGTCTTTAACTAAGTACGGGTGAATATCATCACCAGAGTCATTCGTATAATTAAACCATGTATTATATGCAATTTCTTGTGATTCATAACTATTGGGGGTTACCGTTGCATATCTCACATGCCTGTAATCTGTTTTACCTTTTTCATCTTTGGCAATGCTTCCGTAAGGAACATTATGAGGAGTATCTTTTCTTCTACAATAAATAAATGTTAAATCCACGGACCCAGGTCCATTCACTATTTTTTGACATAAATATGGTTGAAGCATCTGACACACGCGGGCCATAATACGCGTTGGAGAGGGATAGTATGGGTTATTATCCACCCAATGTAATTGTTCATATCTTTTCATATCCTTTAAAGCTTCGTCACCAAATACTTCGTTGTAGTGGCTTTCCTGATAAAAATTACCCCTATTTTTCGTTATAGTATAGGTATCAAAACTCATATCATCTTCATGGTCATAACTTTCAATCTCTGGCCCTTTACTATCATCATGAGCTAATTTCTTTAACGTGCCCACACCACTCATAATTGCAGTAACGCCGGTAACCTCATAAGTAGTTTCATAAATATCTCCACCGTCCGGCCCTTTAAATCTTACAACTATCAGGTCACCTATTTCGTAACCACTGCCTTCTGATATAATTTCAGCATTACCGACCGCATCAGCAAATTTAATATTACAGCCAGTTCCACCTGGATATAACATTTTTATCAATTTAAATATCACATTCTTAAATAATTTTGATACGGTGGTAAAACTAGGCATGAAGTTACTACGTGCTGGTCCCAGAACATGGTCACCACTAGGTTTGAAAACTTTCCTTTGCAGTTTCGCAAGTACCGTGCTTAACCAATTTTTATTTTGTGCCGCCATGTTGGCATTTATAGTGGCTCCACTCCAAACCATAGCGGGTCTGGCTATGGGCTTCGGCAACCAATATTGCAGGTATGGCCGCTCGTTATTTGAATTTAATATAAAGAAAATAATATTTGACCAAAATACAACCATTTCGTCTGTAGTAGGTTTTTCCATACCCCTAATAAAAGTAGGACGTTCTAACTTTCTTATACCATTCTTAACAATATCACGCTGCCATCCTAGATTTTTAGCCGTTTCTAATGCGGCATCAGCATCATCTACCCACCAATGTGCACTGGCTAAACCCATAAACACGTCAGGTGAAGAATTCCACTGGTATACACCTTCAGTAAACAATCCTAACATTATTTTCTTCCACAATAAACCATCTTCAACGGTTCTAAGATGTTCCCATGTCCACACTAATTCCCCTTCTGTACCGCCATCGTTGTCGTTTCTGGATAGTTTAAAATCATTTAATGGATATTCTATTTCTTCCCACTTTTCATCCGCTTCGGGGGGAGATAATCTATCTACGACTATGGTATGGTTAGCTTCAACAGTTTCTGGTTTCGAAATACCATCTGGTGTACATACAACATAACTAGGGTCTTTGTCGTTGTAATAAATGGACCCCGAGGCAGTTAGGAGGTCGGACATAACCATGTTGACAACCTGTTTAATCGGTATAGCGGTATGTGCTGCCTCAGTGGGGAAGACACCCGTCCGCGAACTCCTTCCTGTCCATGCATCAAAACCTCTTCTATAACCATCTGGTATTTCTTCGTCTTTAAGGTAGTTTTTAGTATCTTTATCGAACATCTTGTCATGCCACGCCGGTAACCCGTCGCCACCAGATACTAAATGTCTAATTCTCTCTAACGTTTCCCACAAATATTTTTCCTTACCTTCTTCATCCAACTTATCCTGAGTGTTGTTTATCAATGTGTATCTAAAATACCGGTATGGAATGCGTTCACTGTCTTTTTTCTTCTCCTCGTACTCATCATAGTCTCCCAACCGTTGAGGTTGTTTGCGAGGTAATGTCATTTTCTCTCTCCCTGGAGTTCCACCTTTGGTTGTTTTATCGATAATTCTTTTTTTTTCAGAATTTGTTTTAACACCGTCTAACCAGGTATCCGCATCAAAACCCTGGACCCCCAGAGCTTTCCCATGGAAGGGTCTGTTATCACTAGACTGACTGCTTTTGTAATATGTCTGGTCGCCGGATAAATTTTTATTAGTTTTATGCCTGTCCATATATAAAGCAGCGGCATGAATAGCTTTTCTACGTATAATTCTTCTAACATTTGTTACTGCATTTGCAATTATTTCAGACCTTCCACTTTTTATCCAACATTTTCTAATATATTCTCGATAGTCGGCTTCGCTGTCACCAAATTCAAAACGCGTCCACTCCGTTGCCATTCCATACAGCGCTGGCACGCCATTCACGCGGACGCCAGTTGATGTCAACAACCCGGGTAATAATTGTCCCAGGGCTTCAATGTATCCGCCTTTATTTGTTGTGGATTCTGCCATGGACGAGATAGTGAGACTAATTAACTTCGTTTCTTCAGTTTGCGCCATCACGTCGGGTGGCGGATGAATATATATTGATACCACAGTACCCACTTTTTTGAATGTAACTTCTGTTTCATTCAAAAAGACGTTTATGGGTCTCAACTTTAACCAAGTCCTTATTTCTGCCGTTTCAGGTGTTGGTAAATCCCAATCAATACGCCCCATGGTTTGAGAAACCATGGTTCCAAAACTTTGGCCTTGAAAATTAGACTCACGGGCTGTAATGATAGCACATCCAATATAATATAATGCTAATGACTCCGGCCAATAACATTTTGAAAATTGATGAGAGTTGTTGGGCGACCACAGCATCCATTGTTTAACTATGTTAGAAGAATTACCCTTGAGGTTCACGTCTTCAAATTGATTATAAGCGGCATATTTCCCTTTTCGGAGGGCCCCGTGGTTTAATATTTCAACACAGCAACATATATATGCTATAAAATCTTTCTTATTTTTCATAGATTTTGGTTCACAGGAATTAGTCCCATCGTCCGGAGGGCTCACCTCTGCGCCAAGGTTAGCTGCTGATAATTTATTCTTACCAATTTTCCCCGCACCTCCTTTTTTCATTTCCGTCTGTTTGTCAGCACCTTTACATGCCTTTTCATAAAACAATTTCGCGAACGTCATTTCTTTTGTGTTAGAATCAAAATCAATAGAGTAATAGGATACATTTTTTCCCATACGTATATTATACAAGTCAATATCGTTTTCGTCCTCATCACCCCTTTTATTTATTGATAAAAAATATCGGAAAAGCATGTTAATGTAGCCTCTACAAAAAGCGGGGGCAGCATGTCTAAGTGCCATTGCCATGGGTATACTCCGCAAACATCTATAGAATATTATATTGAATACGAAATCGTTTCCCCTGCTTATTCCTTCAAAAACATCCCTCTCATAGTCAGATATGAAATTTTTCCAACTTTTCACTTTATATGCATAGTTCGACATCTTACCTGAAAATATTTTGGTTTTATAGTGTATATAACTCCCGGCATAATCAAAAACGAAGCATGGCAAGTGAATATTCAATAACAATAACAAAAGCTCCAAAAGTTTCAGCGGAGACACAAGACGAAAAAGATAGGAACTACACATTACCTTATTTTGATGACAAACTTGATTCTAGACACATATTAAATCTTTTCGTAGACGAAGAAGATTTGGAACCAGACCTGTTGGGACATCTTTCAGTCGATGAAGATATTGAAGAAGAAGGACAAGAATCCACGATAGGCACTAGTTTCAGGCAATGGAGAAATTTTTTAGACGGAGTTTATGATGCAATTGGCGATGATAAATATCAGGACATTGAGGATTTCATTGATAATTATCTAGAACATGTTAAATTACAACGCGGTAGTAAAGAACCCGTAACGTTTTTGTACGATTTCAAAACAAATACTACATCATATACTGATGCACAGTATTTCTACATAGACTCAGACCTACAGACTGATAATTGGTGGTGCCAACCATATGTTCTATTAAAGATATATTATGGTGTGTATAAATTATACGAAAAAGAGGAAGAAGAATTACGTTATCAACTTGAAATAAAAGAGGAAGATAAAGTAAAAAATCTTGTAAGTTTGGTAACTAGAACAACACACCAGACACCAATAATGGGTGATACACTGGCTGTTATTGACTGGGAAGACCGGGAACAAGCAGCCAAGACCACACCAATGGAACGCCATTATAGTAGTCAAGTTATTGAACAGGAGCATCATGAAGGTAATTTCTACGCTGCACTGCCCCGATGGAAGAGCAACCATGCACGCAAAAATAAAAACGCAATATTGACAGCACGGAAAAAAATAACGGCTATTAATGAAAAAGTACCTATTATGGAAGCCATAGTCAATGAATCTAACGATGAAGTTATTGACCATTCACCGGAAGATGTAGCGGAGGCTAAACATTTTCTATCGAGATATCGTACTAGATTAAGATTGAATGAACAGGTGTTGACAGCTTCACAGGTGGGTATCCCGCCACGGACAGACCCTCCTGTACAAATCGCATGGGATTGGGAAAATGACCCTAGGTTGAAGGAGGAGGTAAGATTAATCAGAGAAGCTGCTGAGAAAGAAGAAAGAGAAGCTGCTGAAAGATTAATCAGAGAAGCTGATGAGAAAAAATCAAGAGATAAACATATCACAGAGAATAAAGGAGAAATACTAAAAGAATGGAGTACATTATACAAAACGAAGCTTGGGGAAAACAAAAAAACATGGAAGGACAAAGGCCTAGATACTGAAACAGTGAAAAAATTAGGTAGCCGTTTAACCCAATTTCTAGATTCATTGGTAAGAGATGATGGAGAGATATGGAAAATGGAGCGACCTCTCTCCCTAAAAAATTACCTAAGAACGAAGCTGGATGAATGGACCAAACGCCAATCTGAACTACAGCAGCAGCAATCGGAACCACCAACATCTACAGTATCTGGCGGAAGTATGATGATGGCAACACCAGGCGGCACTCAGGAGGAAAAGCCGAAGCATAGTTCTCCTAGCCGGAAAGAATTGCGCGCCAAGGTGAAACGAGCCCGTTCTCAGACCACGCCACCGACTGGTGCAAAACGCGTCCGAATAAATAGAGCAAGCCGAACAGGTAAAAGAGGTATAGAGGAAGTAGTAGTGTTAGGTGGGTTTAGAGATGGTGAGGGCCGAAGCTCCCCTAAAAAGCGGCCCAGAATAGGGAAATTACCAGGGGGATGGGAGCGTAAGACGAACCGCTTAAACAGTCAGTTGGACGGTATTGGTTCCTTGATTGGTTTAAATAGGTCTAAGTCTCTCAATTAATAATAATAATAAATAAATAATTAAGCTTTATGATATTCTAATAAAGACCGTTGAATCCATATTTTTTTAATGGAAGTTGGTAACATTTCTTCCCGTCTACACCTATCCCTTAACTTTGTTAAGTATACCCCTATTGTGTGTATAACTGGCGTTCCTATGAATACGACTGCTAAATCATACCATATTCTCCAATCCAATACAAAAAAATTGGTCGGGTATATTGACCCATTATATTTGGTGTATAATACCGCGAACGTTAGATATACTGTACCAAATAGCATCGGTATCCATGTATATTTATATTCTAACCTGGGTTTCCAAAAACATGCAATTATTACCAATAATATATTGATACCGTGTACAGACAAATCGTGTAATAGTTCATCTGGTATAACTGCCCATTTAAAAAAATATTTGACGGGCCAATAGACCATTAAAACGATAGATAGTGACCATGCCATATTTTGCATAGTATTTGGTACTTTATTGTTCCAATGGAATTCGGACATGAAATATAATCCCTGGACTATTATGGTCCATGTTGTCAAATATTTTAACGATGATATCTGTGTAGTTAACAGCCATAAAATATAAATAACACCACACCCCGTGAAATATTTAAACATATATTATAACATTACTGCCTATTTATATAGTTTTCATATTTGATGTACCGTTTAACTTGAAAATAAATTACCGCGTTCGTTGATATTTTATAAATACCATCCAACGATTCAACTATGCATGTACAAACATGTCCCAAACTTTTTTTCAACGTGTGTCCAAAAAAGTGTTGACTTTCCAGACTTACCCTTTCACTTCGTTACAAGAACACCGACACCTCGTTTGGGACACACGTCAGAAAAAAGTTTTGCATAAAAAAAATAAAAAAAATATCGATTGAAAATATTTCACTCAATATGTGTATGTTCTGGAACATTTTTTACGAGTTCAACGAATATGTCAGAATAAGATATGATTATTCTTATTAAATAATATAGTATGTAAATATATCAGATTAACACCATCCATGGATATACGAGACTTCTATTCTTCTAACGGAAATTTTAAAAAAACCAACACTACCAGAAATACTACTAATAGCACTAATATGACTTCCAATCAATTAGTTACCTATCCGCCTGAGTTATTTCCACCACCAGATTCCTCCGACGATAGTGATGGTGAACAGGCAGACTACTTAACACACCTGGACAAAAACCGTCTTGAAAAAACTGATTACTACAACTGGCGTAGAGACTATTTTAATCGGGACTATGAAACCAGCGAAGAGTTTAGAGCACGGGACAAAATACTCTTACTGTTCAGATGCCGGGCAGACGGTATAAAATATTCACGACCTGGTTCCTTCTTTGCGACTGGATACATACGTGACAGCGCAAAAAAGTTAAAAATTTTCAGAACCGAAGAAGTAGAACCTGACGAATACGGAATCATATCCAAACCTATCACTAGGCGATGGGACGTTTCGGTAGCTGTTGCATGTGGCTGGGATTTCCCAGATGACTGTTTACAGCGTAGCGGTGCATTCGTTTATGTCGCTAAAAAACCAACCATATTGTCCCCAACGGATTTAGTATCTAAGATATATATTAATCTCGAACAAAAACAGGATGAGAAAGGTTACATCCCACCGGATTGTATTAACTACAACGAGTATTCAATGAAGACGTTACGAACATGCCTTTCTGCTGGTATGCATCAGAAAGGGGATGGTCTACGGTCATTGTGCAACAGAATAGGTATAATCAAATTTGACCATACCGACACTACCGATTGGGGACTATGGTGGAGACCGGTAACACCAGTTCCCAGATTAAAAGCTGGAGATATAACAAAAAGAGCCCGTGTCATGGCGGTGAGTCTCCATGCTAAAAGAATGACCACAAAACGCAAGGCACCGCCACAGAGGTCCGCCGTTGAAATACAAGCTGAGTTGACGACTAATGCCGTAGGAACTCCATCAGCTACCAGTCCTCTCACTACTAACCCTGGAAGCGATTGGCTAAATGAAATAAAACAGCGACAGCAAATGAGAAAAGATATCAGTCCAACGCCTAAAAAGCGAAAATTTGGTGGGAGCGTGTCACCTACACAACAGACCCGTAAGACGGACAAACATTCTATTGTAATATATGCATATTACACAGTAACCAGAACATTTGATTTGTTAAGTCAGACGCATGTGGATGTC
>Ga0315322_10000489_pt1 | contig 29521 bp, 19 predicted proteins | sample M110021515metaG_FD_203461 | JGI IMG/M metagenome (GOLD analysis project Ga0315322, IMG submission 203461) | Ammonia-oxidizing marine archaeal communities from Monterey Bay, California, United States - M1 100m 21515 | ecosystem: Environmental > Aquatic > Marine > Intertidal zone | place: USA...
CCTTGATACTGATTCGTGGAACCCTCTGGTGACTCTAGATCGTTTGCCGCACGCGGCGACTGATTTTGCGATGAATGCTGATGAAAACGAAGTGCTGATCGCTTCGGTCAACGGTGAATTGATGAGGCGTATGATTCCCCGGTCGGGAAATCTGGATGACCAACAGCACGCGACGTCTGAATTGCAGGGTGCGGAACGCGAATGGTTGGCAGCACTGAATACTGAAGTGAACTGGAACACTTTGACTCCGGCTGATATCTCGTCGGATGAACGTGAGTTGACGGTTGAGGACGGGTGGATTTCGGCGAGCAAAAAGAAGCCAGAAACGGATCAGTACAGGCTGACTTTCCCGTTGCAGAAGGTTGATCTCGTTGGGCTTCGCCTTGAGGTGCCAGCCGAGCAGGTTGACAACTTTGTCGTTTCAGAAATCACGGCAATGTTAAGGCAGAGGGGCAAGAAGACGATCGATGCACGATACGTGCGAGTTGATTTGCCAGGTGCAGGAAGAATGATTCACTTGGCAGAGATACAGGCATTTGTTGACGGTATCAATGTCGCTACATCAGGGACTGTCACCGCGAGCTCAGAGGATTATGAAGGGAAGAAAGAGTTCGTCAATGATGGGAACACTGATGGTGATTTTGCCAATCGTTCTGTAAGCCACACGAAAATTGAGCAGGATCCGTGGATCGAAATTGATTTGGGCGAGATTAATTCCATTGGTCGCGTGGTTCTCTGGAATCGCATTCACGCTGACCCTGCTATTGAACAAAGATTGAAGGGGTTTCGCGTTTCTTTGTTGAACGAAAAACGCGATGTGGTGTGGGAGAAAACGCCACTGCAGGTGCCATCTCCCAGTGTAGAGTTCAATACGGGCGGGTGGTCCCGGCTACCGTTGTCGATTGCTTTCGCAGACCATGAGCAAGAAGGATTTTCCGCCACCTCGGTTCTGAAGGACGATCAGAACGGATGGGCCATTGGCCCCCAGTTGGGTCGTCGGCACACGCTCACGCTGCTGCCACGTGAGTCGCTGTCACTGCAGGACGTTGATCTGAGACTGACAATCGACCAAAGGTCAAGTTTGCCACGGCATTTACTCGATCGATTTCGCGTTTCGATCTCGTCAGATCAGGGACTGTGGACGGCTGCAACAGTCCCACCAAAGATATTGAATCTTGTTCGACGTTGGCAGGAAAATCAAGAACTGACTGATGTTGAGTTGGGAGATTTAGCTGCCTACCACCGCGGCATCACAGATTTTGAATCACGCTATCTTGGACCAATCCAGCCAAGGGGGCGACAGGAAGCAGATCTGCGGCAAGCAACGCAGGGGGATGTGGATTCGACGTTGGATGTGCGTGGGGGGGCCAGTATCGAGGGAACGATTGCCAAGAGCGGCGAGGTGGATGCGTACCGATGGCGAGCGAATCGAGGTGAGGTGTGGGCGATCGACGCGGACGCTGTAGAGGGTAGCGTTGTGGATCCTTTTGTTGCCATTTTTGATTCCAAAAATCAGCCCGTATTGCGAACACGACTGCAAGCAGTACGAGATTCCTATTTCACTTTTCGTGGCAAAGACAGCAAGCAAATTGGGGATTTTCGCCTGTTCAATTGGCAGAATATGCAGTTGAACGATTTCTTGTATGCCGCTGGCGAAGTCACTCGTTTGTGGATGTATCCACGGGGCCCTGACTCAGGGTACAACGTCTACCCGAATGAAGGTGACCGTTGGACCTACTTTGGTACTTCACACACAACACATGCTCTTGGCGAACCTGCCTATGTTGTCCGTCCATTAGCGCCGGGTGAAAAGCATGTTGCGAATGGATTGCCAGTGTTTGATTTGTATTATGAAAACGATGATGACCCTGCGAGGATGGTAGGTAAGAATAGTCGACTTTTGTTCAAAGCTCCCCAAGATGAAATTTATACGGTCAGGATTTCAGACACTCGTGGGGATGGAGGTGAAAAGTTTGGCTACAGGTTGGCGATCCGACCAGCCAGGCCTTCGTTCAAAGCTTCGATCGAAAAGCCAAAAGCGGAAATCCGGAGAGGGTCTGGTAGAGAAGTTATTCTGCGTGTTGACCGACTGGATGGTTTTGATGGTGCAGTCACGTTTGAACTTAAGGACTTGCCCCAAGGTCTCGTCTCGAGTTTTCCGGTGACCGTAGAAGATGGGCAGCGTTACGCCTTGGGTACCATTTGGGCGTCAGAGTCCGCTGAGCCATGGGAAGGAGAATCAACACCACATGTGATTGCAAGGGCTGAGGTTTTGGGACGTGTGGTCGAGCAGCAGGTCGGTGATCTGGGAATCCTGACATTAGGTCAGATACCTAGTGTGATTCCTTCCATACTGCCCGTGGATGGTTTGGTCGACGAAGCGGAAGACTGGACACTACAAGTTCGCCGCGGTCACAGTGTGGCAGCCCGCGTGGTTGTTCGTCGCAAGGAGGGGTTTAAAGGCCAAGTCAGCTTCGGCAAGGAAAACGCAGGGCGAAACGCCGCACACGGAGTCTACGTGGACAACATTGGGCTCAACGGATTGCTCGTGCGTCAGGGGGAAGACGAGAGAGGCTTTGTCTTGAAAGCTGATCCGGTGGCAAAGCTTGGCAAGCGATCATTCTTTCTGCGGGGTGAAGTCGATGGTAACATCACCACGCATCCAATCACCGTCGAAGTGTTGCCCTGATTCAGTTGTGCAAACTTACCGATTCAGAATTTGGCTGAGGCTAAATCGCTGAGGTTGGATTCTGGTGTCTCTGGTTCGCTCAAGCAAGGATCGGCGCAAAAAAAAACGCCCACGGAAATCGTGGGCGTTATTCATTAACTTGATTCTTTGTCTAATCAGGCGGTAACAATGTTCACTCGGCGACCTTTGCGGTCAAACATGACGTTGCCGTCGACCAACGCGTAGAGCGTGTAATCGTTGCCCTGACCCACGCCTGTTCCGGCGTGATACTTGGTGCCAACCTGGCGAATGATGATGTTTCCAGCTCGTACTGCTTCACCACCAAACTTTTTGACGCCACGGCGCTGGGCGTTGGAGTCGCGACCGTTCCGGCTCGAACCCTGTCCCTTCTTATGTGCCATTTTTCCTTACCTGATATCAGAGATTGCCTGAGAGTTGCTTGATTTCGCCGCAATTTAGCCGGAAACGGGTAATTCCTCAAGAGGCAAACCACTCGTGGACCTGCTCCAGATGCGACCTTTTTAGGACAAAACCTGCGATTTGCCACGAAACCCGAGGTTTTGTAGTCCAAAACTCGCCAAGTATGTCTCAGCCAACCACGGCAGACCATTCCAGCAGCTTAGCTCTGAGAATAGAAATAACTTGGTTCCTTATCGGATTGGGTTTGATCGCTATTCGTTGGGGGCTCCAAAATGTGTTTGGTGTATCGACTTGTGCTTCGCTAGAGAGACCAGATTAGGGAGCACTAGGGACGGGCTGTTTTAGTTTCTTACGGGTAGCTTCAAACTCAGGGTTGTCAGGTTCAGATTTGATGGCCGCTCTGATGTATCGGCTTGCCTTCTCTCGCTCGCCGAGGTCAAGGTAAGCCTCAGCTGCTTCGTAGTTGGCTCTGGCATCAGACGGGTCGATTTTGAGCAATTGATTCAAGAGTTCGAGAGCCTCAGATGTTCGTTTGTGTTTGCGATAGCAATACGCGAGGAGGGTCATGGTGGCGGTGTCGTCGGGGTAAGCCTCGATTACGTTTTCAAGGGAAGAAATCGCTACCTCGTACTGGTCAGTGGCCGAGTACAGAAGGCCAAGATCGTAGTAGGCGCGCGCCATGTGTTCTTCATTGTCGGTGATGAGTGCTGCGATCAGGTAGGGTTCTGCCTGTTGGATCATCCCGGAGTTCAGTAACAATTCGCCGTAGGGCAAGTGTGCCCGTGAGTAATCCTCGATGTCAAATAGTATTTGATACTCAGCATGGGCTTCAGCGTAAAGTGACAGGTTATTCAGGCTGTCTGCAAGTAGAAACCGGCTTTCCAAGTCGTCAGGTGAAGTTGCAAGTGCTCGCCTGGCAGAGACAATGGCTTCTTGAAACTTTCCTGCCCAATGGTTGACTTTGGCAAGGTTTCGAAACGCAATCGATATTTCTACGTAGTCGATTGACGCGTCGACCTGCTTCTGTACTTTTTCAATCTCTATAGCAGAGGGAGGATTACCTTGGATGATTGAACTGGCTATTAATTCATCAACAATCCACTCACCCAAGGATCGATGTAAGCTGAGTGTTGGGTGCACGTGGTCTAGAAAGTAATCGTCACCAAGGCAGGCGTGTCCGTTCTGTTTGATGCTCATTTGACGTAGTAATTGTTCCGATTCAACTAGCGGGACGTCAGTCTGGCTGGCAACTGACCGTAAAACGTCCCGTAGTGATTTGATGGCACGGAGTGGGCAGACGTCTTCATTCAATGCACTGTCGAAAGCTTGTTCAGCCTCCGGCCATTCTTGGCGTGCAAAAAGGATCTGCCCTAGTAGGTATTGCGCTTCCGCCGATTTTGGTGAAGCGTCTACTACCTCGCGGATTGTCTTTAGAGACTTATCTAGTTGGTTATCACGCAGTTCGTCTTTAGCTGTCTGTAATTTGGCGGCCAAAAATTGTGCATCAGTTCCATCGTCAAAAAGTGATTTGAACGGACTGGTGCCTCGCAGATTCGATACAGGCGAAACAAATACGATTTCTGCACCTGCTTCACGCGATATTGAAATCATGTCCAAAAGATTGAAGCGATACTCATTAATGACTTCCTCATGCCAGGCTTCGTCACGCTCATACTGCAAGGGGCCGACAGAATGATTGAGCATTTCATCCACTTCTTCCGGGTAAGGCGCCGAACCCTCTGGATGTGTTTCCGTTTTCAAGCTTGGGCTAGCGTTGGGATCAGATCGAAGCCGTTGGGCGAGTCGTAGAATCACCGACCCGGTTCGGGTTCCTTGAAGGGACGCACTGGCTTCATTCACCCAAGACTGGTTTTCAAACATCCGAGCATAGGTACGACGCTCGAGGAATTCATTTTGTGCAGAGTAAACGATGAACAGGTCCGGATCATATTGAGCAAGTTCTCGCATGACCGCAGCAACACGATAGCTTGCATAGCTCACGCCGCCCGCGTTGATCACTTCCCACTTGATGTTGGGGTCCACCTGAGGCAGCAGGTCGCGTACCCAGCGGACGTAGGACGCTGAATCAGAATAGGGGCGACCAAATGTGGTCGATCCGCCCACGCAGAACACGCGTTTGGTCCCTGACGGTTTATCCCTTGGAAAAGACTGGATGTTGAACCAACTCTCTTTATTGGTAGCTGTGGTTAAAACTTCAACGCCATCTGAGTTCGTCGACGCAACAAGCAGCGGTATCTGCTTTGAGAACCCATTGCTAGGGTCACTTTTGCTGGTGATCGTTGTTACCCCCACCAGAGTGAGCGTCAACTCTAACAATAGGAAAAACACCAGAGTGCTAGAGCTGGCAAATGCCAGCTTCTTCTTCCAGCTGAGACGTGTTTGGGGCGAGGGATTGCGGTTGGGCATGCGTCAGATGAATACTGCGGTCCGCCAGTGTAAGGCAAGCGGTCGATGGGGAAGTTTGGCAAGTCAAGAAAGGTACCAGCTTCCGTCTTTCATTCCGAGCCGATTTTCGGCTGAATTAATCGGAAGATGCTCGGCGCTTCGAAATTTCCGTCTCCTTGTCGAGAGACCAACCCCAATGCTGTGTTCTCAAGTGGTTGCTCGAGTGCCGTGTCACCAAGCAACTGATCGTTGTAGAAAACAAACCACTGAGCGTTGTGAAGCTCAACTCTGATCTCAGCATAATACGGAGCATCGCCACGGTTTGGGACTAACGATGGCTCACTTGTCAAGGTTGAAAAATTTCCATCCATTCCTGTGCGTTTACCAAACGCGACCGACTCGGGATTGTAACGGACGACGTATCGCTCGCAATTTTCGAAAGATGGGCTTGAAAAACCAAAATGAACCTCGCATTCCTGAGCTGAATTCAGGTCAATGCCTACGCGACATCCCCAGCCGAATGAGTCTTGTTGGTTCTCGGCAGGAGGGATCGGTAGGGGGCGTATGATATATCCAGTACCTGTCAACACAGAACCGCCTTCAGCGTCATTCGTCGCTTTCCAGGTCCCCTCCGATCCTTGGAAGCCACTAAGTGTTTTGCCGTCAAATAATGCCTGTTCCCATCCGTCTGGTACTAAGGTGGGGGAGGCTGGAATCCGAAGGAAGCTTGGTTCAATTACCGCGATCGTGATGAGGGTAGCCGCCAGAATACCAACGGCTACCAAGCGGATTTTATTTGCGTTAGCGACCAGCCATTCCCGCGCACTCGATGGTTGACCAACACGCGTTGCTCTGTTGGTGCGATGATTTCTGCGTGAAGAGCTCATGCCCCTCGCAGGATTCGTAATTTGCTGAAGGGTCTCGTCGATCCGATCGATCACCTCTTGGTACGTTGCGATCCGTTTGTCTGGATCATGTTGCATCAGATCCAACATCAGATCAAAGATCATTGGGTCCAATCTCTTCGGCAACATTTCCATGCGAGGTGGTTCCCCTCTTGCCTTGGCCGCAATGATTTTTGTGATCCTGCTGGACTCAAAGGGCGTCGCGCCAGTTAACATGTGGAACAAAGTTGCACCTAACGCATAAATGTCAGCGCGGTGGTCAATTGAATCGCCAGCTAGCTGCTCCGGAGCGCTGTACATCGGCGTACCCATGCTTGCTCCAGCCACTGTCAACTGTGTTCGGTCGACTTCTTTTTCATCAGTGAAATTCAGTTGCGCGAGACCGAAGTCAGCAATTTTCACGAGTGGAATATCTGGTGGCAGGTCAAATCCCGCCGGAGCCTCGGTCAGGATAATATTCCCCGGCTTTATATCTCGGTGAATAATGTCATGTGACTTTGCATGTGCGAGCCCCAAGGCCGTTTGTCTAAGTATCCACAAGCTGGTTACCGAGTCGAGCGGGCCCGCATCCAGTTTCTTTCTCAGATCTTGTCCTTCCACCAGCTCCATCACCAAGAACAGCCTGTCACGATTGCAGCCAGAGTCATAGGCCCGAACAATGTTCGGGTGTTTAAGACGACCGATTGCGGTGACTTCCTGTTCAAATCGTGCGACCACATTTTGTAGCGAGACTCGCGACTCGATAATCGATTTAATTGCTACATCTCGGTGCAGACGTGATTGGTATGCGCGGTAGACAATTCCCAAGGCTCCGTAGCCAAGAACGTCCTTGAGCTCGTAGCCGACAGCAAGATCATTGGGGGTGGTGAATGCCTCCGCAATCTCAACCTCAATCGGTTTCAGCATGCCAGTCTGCAAGGCGGCTTCGGAAGACCCGATCGCATTCGATTTAGCGAAGTTGTTCAGCGTTTGTGCATCTTCCCCGCTAAGCAACGCGTGGGCACGCGCTGCTTCCAGAAAGGCATCGGGTACTAAATGTGATTCTTCGGGTTGCATTGAAGACTGTCACGGTAGGTGGAGCCGCACGAGCATTGTAACAGAATGTAACGGCCCTTGCCCGCGGGCATTCCTGGCTCGCGGCTTCTAAGGCCGAGGTAAGTGAATACAGCGATGAGTCAACTTCTCACTATGCAAGACATTGACCGTGGATGCCTAAGGATGCACGAGGTTTTGGGCAACTCTCAACAAACCGTATTGAATGTATCGCTCGGCACGATTGCATCACTGGCAGTGGTGTCCTGGAATCTTCAGCACGTCTGTTGAAAAATCCAGTAACGGGCGAGTTTGGTGGACTTTGGTTGCAGATTCCAGTCTGGTTTCCGGTCGAACCGCTCAGTTAGGTGAGGCCAGAATCATCCACTTGCCATCCGGCGAAAAACAGATGCTTGTCCAAGGCATTGCCGTATTGATTTCTGGGACCAGAGTTGGGCCTGTGTTAGCAGTCACGTCGAGCTGGAATATCAGTTTGCGTCGGTGAGCGGGCGAATGCATGTTGAACAGCAAGCGTTTGCCGTCTGGCGACCAAGCCAAGTCTTCCCCCATGGATTCGTTGGTTGAAAAACGGTTTCGTAGTCCTACCGATCCCTTGATTGCAAGGAGCCCAATTTCCTCGTGCGTCTCTGTCTTTCCCTTGAACGCCAATTGTCGGCTATCGGGTGACCAGCACATGTTCCAATAAATGTATTGATAGGGGTGTGCGCCCTTGGCTAACAGAGTGCTGATCTTTCCGGATTCCACATCGTAAATTCGGATACTGTTGTCGTTCGTGTAGGCAATGGTTTTTCCATCGGGAGACCATTGAGCAGCCCAGCCATCACCAATGCGTTTGTGGACTGTCCCGTTTGTATTCATGATCCAGATGCTTGCTCCTTGTTCGTAACGGCAGCAAACGAACTGGGATCCGTTGCCAGACCATGATGGCATCTGGCCCGAGCAAACATCACGCACATCTTCGCCATTGGTTTTCATCAGCATGATTTGCGTTAGATTCGTGCGGTCCGGGGGCGATGCATCAAAAAGAACCCAACCACCATTCGGAGAAATAGACGGCGAACTTACAACAGGGAACTCTTCGTTGCGATAAATCTCTTCACTGTGCTCTCCATTGACTGATACGCGGTACAGAGAGTGGAGCTTGTAGGGTTCAAAATCAAACTCAGATGAATCGAGTGTTTTGCTGCCATCGCGATCAAGTCGGTGGAAATAGTAGCGACGTTGGAGTTGGAACAGATCTCGGGTGTGGAATTTAAACTCACTGTATGAGAGCAAGCCGTCGCGGTCGATGTCCTTGGGACGCATCTCCCATGGGTAATTGAAGTTGGAAAGCATCGATACGCGGAATTCAGGCAGTGACAGTTGTTCGTCTCCGTCATCATCAAATGCTTTGATGTTGGAGATGATCAGGTGTTTTCGTGGAGTTCGGATGGCCGATTGGAGTTCAGATTGGCTCAGCAATTTGTCTGCATTGGTATCAGCTTCCCCAAAAAACTGAATTGGTCTTCTGAGATAGGGACCTGTCTGTTTTGCGAACTCAGATAGATCGACAGCACCATTTCCATTGGTATCGAAGGATTCAAAATCCTGTTCGTCGGTTTCGCTATTCCACCAAGTATCGACAAACTCACTCTTCGTGAGAACATCATCCTTGTTGATATCACAACGAAGGAAATTGGCAAAATCGACGACACCACCATCTTCGCTGCGCAGTAGATCGCCGGTGATCCAGCGGATTCCAAGTTGGGTTTCTAAGAAACGAACCGCTTCATCCCTTGTGATTTTGCGATTGCGATCATTGTCTGCATGGAGAATCAATCCTCGATCCAAACGCCGTTGACCGTCAGGCGAAATTGAAGCGTTATAATTGATCGTAAACATAGTGCTGTCGACGGTTTCTTCAGGCCTGTACTGCCACCCGTCATAAGATTCGTCCATCGCCTCGACGGCGCGTTGCAGTATGCGCAGAAATGGATCGCCGAGGGTCGAGACAGAAACGGCCGGGTTTTTGACGTTTTGCAGGATTGCCGCGAATTCGTCTCGGCTCAGTTCGCCATCACCGGATGTATCAAGGTCCGAGAAGTTGCTCGACTTAGCCAGGGAGGGCCTCGCGGAACGATACTCATCTTGCGAGAGCGTGCCGTTTTGGTCTTTGTCGAATTCTTCAAATTCGTGATCCGATACTGCTTGTCGTTGTGAATCGTTCGGCGGTGCTTGCGCGGGAGCAGGCTGCAAGCAGGCTGTTAGGTTGATCAGGCAGGTCAACAACGAAACGATAGCACAACGGAAACAAGCAAATCCCAGACTGAAGATAAACAAAACCTCAGGCATTTTGCCTGGGCGATGAAAAGTTCGGCAACGATTGTGAGATTCGAAACCAGTATCCACCATTAGCCTCGTGCCGCTGCCGTTCCTGTTGGTGCGTGTCCACTTGGCGTGGTTTCCTGCAACAAACGCTGGACAATTTTTCTTGCGTCAATGCCTTCGCTTTGAGCGGCAAACGTGGTGATCATGCGATGCGTCAGGACCGGTTCAGCGACTGCTTGTACATCCTCCAGTCGCACCATGTACTGGCCATGCAACGCTGCACGAGTTTTCGCACCGAGGATCAGATATTGGACGGCCCGCGGGCCAGCACCCCATGAGACGAGCGGTTTCAACCAGTCAGGAGCAGCACCTTCCTGAGGGCGGGTTTGGCGGACCAACCGAACGGCGTACTGGTAAATATGCTCCGGTACTGGAATTCGCCGAGTGAGATGTTGAAAGGCGGTGATTTCTTCTGCTTTCATCAACGGCTCGAGGGTTGGCAAAGTGGTGCCGGTTGTTGTTCGAGCAATTTCGATTTCTTCGGACTCGCTTGGGTAGGTCAGTTCAATCAAGAACATGAAGCGATCGAGCTGCGCTTCAGGAAGTGGATAAGTTCCTTCTTGTTCGACTGGGTTTTGTGTCGCCAGAACAAAAAATGGCTCTTCCAGTTTGTATGGCTTGCCAAGGACAGTAACGCGACGCTCTTGCATCGCTTCCAACATGGCAGCCTGCGTTTTGGGTGGTGCGCGATTGATCTCGTCCGCCAGGACGATGTTGGCAAAAACCGGACCATGAATGAATTGGAATTCGCGGCGACCCTCTGCGGTGTCCTGAAGAATGTCCGTTCCGGTGATGTCCATTGGCATCAAATCTGGGGTGAACTGAATGCGGTTGAAATCCAGTGACATCGTTTCAGCGAGTTTGCTGATTAACAGTGTCTTGGCCAAACCTGGTACACCCATCAAAAGCGCATGCCCCCCAGAGAACAGCACAGTTGCCAGTTGATCGATTACCTCGGTTTGACCGACGATCACCCGCCCTAGTTCGGTTTTTAACCGGGCGTGACATTCCTGCAGACGTTGGATGCTCTGAACATCATCGGAGCTAAGTTCCTGAGGGGCGGAGGGATCGGTGTCATTCATCAACAGAACGGTTCCTAGCGAGGATGTAGCGGGATAAACAGACTACCCATGAGTGGGATGATTGGCAAGAGTCCACCGGCGTGAGGACCGAATTCAACACCCAATTCGCTGTAAAAAGCAGCGATATCGTTCCGATCCGATGAAATTCCAAGTCGGATGCACGGTGTTAACGTGGCGAGGACACCCGCCGCCAGAGCCCGCCGCCAGAGCCTGATGCCAGAGCCTGATGCAGGAGCCTGATGCCGTGGCCCGCTGCCATGATGCGGGGCGCTCAGCTTGGTTCCTGAAACTGTTTTTCACTGAATCAACTGGTTTGCGGCGCTCCGATGTGATGGCGACTGTTTCTGGAGTTGAACAGGCGTTTGTCTCCACTCAGCCTCTGGATGTACTGAGGCGACTGGTGAATTCACGGCGATGAACCGCATCGTTCCTGAGTTTGCCTGATTTGCAGGTTGAGGCAAGGTTGGCTGGCAGTTGCGTTCAGGGCTCTTTTGATCACTCGGCGGAGGAAGTATTCCCAGCATAAGCATCCCGACTCAAAATTTTCGGGGAACAACATTTTTGCAGGCATCGGAAGGATGTTCACTTCTCGAGTTCGATCTGCCAAAAGCAGTTTTTATTCGGAAAGAGTGATCTTGGCTCGATTCGGGAAACCTTGGATTCCGCGCGGATCAACTGCCCCTCATTGAACACATGATCTGCAAATTTCGGTTCGCGAGCTTGCTCGTCCTGTTGGTCCAGCGTTCAGTAGCTAGAATGCGGCTCCCCACAATCGCTCGCTGCGAATTCCTCGGCTGATTTCACCACATGACTCAATCCCCCGGCAAAGAACGCAAGGCTGCGATCGCGTTCATTTTGGTAACGCTGTTCATCGATATCTTGGGAATTGGCATCATCGTTCCTGTGCTGCCCGAGCTGGTGAAGCAGTTGGTCGAAACTGATTCCACGGGGCTGTTGCCAGAAGGTGTCGGAGAAGCGGTTGCCAACTTGGCGGACAAATCTTCGGAGCAATTGTCCGTTGCTGAGAATTTTGCACGCGCCGGTAAATACGTTGGCGTTATCAGTGCCACCTACGCACTGATGCAGTTTCTTTTTGCTCCGATCATGGGAGCATTGTCAGATCGATTTGGTCGCCGACCTGTGATTTTGGTCTCGCTTTTTGGGTTGGGCATCGACTTTCTGATCCAGGGATTTGCTCCCAGTATTTGGTGGCTGTTTCTCGGGCGGCTGCTGGCCGGGATCATGGGGGCGAACTTCACAACCGCGAACGCCTACATTGCGGACGTATCGACGGATGAGACACGCGCCAGAAATTTTGGATTCGTGGGGATGATGTTCGGGTTGGGTTTCACGATCGGTCCCGCACTGGGTGGTTTGCTCGGTGATATCCATCTTCGTCTACCTTTCTTTGCAGCTGCAGGCTTAGCGTTGTTGAATTGGCTTTACGGCTATTTCGTATTGCCCGAATCGTTGCCCCTTGAAAAACGCAGCTCCTTTAGTCTCAGGAATGCAAATCCGTTCGGCACATTGCGGCGAATACGGATGTATCCAATGGTGGCTGGATTAGCAGCCGTGTTTGCTTGTAAGTCTCTCGCTCAGCGTGGTTTGGAGAATGTTTGGGTTCTTTACACAGGTTTCCGCTACGAGTGGGACGCCAGTATGAATGGCTACGCATTGGGCTTGGTGGGGATCATGGCTGTCGTTGTGCAGGGTGGGCTTGTCCGTCCGACCGTGCGGCATCTGGGCGAGCGCCGAACTGTTTTGATCGGAACTTTTGTTGGCGCATTTTCATTCTTGGGCTACGGATTGGCGACTCAGGGTTGGATGATTCCCGGCATCATCGTTTTGGGCGCATTCGCTGGCGTCAGTGGCCCGGCGATCCAGAGTCTGGTGACCAGCAGCGTTGATGATACGGAGCAGGGGAAAATACAGGGGGCGCTGACTTCGTTGACCAGCCTTACGAACATTATCGCGCCGATCTTGTTCAATACTCTGCTGTTCAGCTATTTCATCAGTGATGAGGCACCGGTTCAGGTGCCAGGTGCGCCCTTTTTCGTCGGCTTTGTGCTATTGATCATTTCGATCGTGATCGCGCTAAGAGTGTTCCGGAAATTCCCGGGTACGGATCCCGACTGATGAATTGAGAAGATTCACTCACGGTGGGTCGCGCACGCGTCGCAAATGATTTAACAGGGTTACGGGGTTGCCGTTTTTATTCGGCACGCGGTTTTTCCTGAAACCAGCGATCACTTCGGTCGGACGTGAATGATCCGGCGACCGCTAACTTCTTTGCCAATCACGTTGGTCGCTCGGACTTCAACCACTTGCGTTCCTGGTGTGATGTCTGCTGGAAGTTTTGCTGTCCAGATATGAGGCGTCGAGTGGGCGCCCGGAAGAGAGGTCCAAGGTCTGTTGGGTACCGACTCTTCACGCTCTTTTTCGGCTTTGAACGCCGGGTCAGCCATCCGTGTTGGTTTCATGCTTTGCCATTTCCCGAATTCGCCGTTCTGTTTTCCAACGCGAAAACTGACGCTCGTCTTTTCAGATCCGTTGAATACATTTGCGATCAGATCTGTTTTGGCGAGATCCTGCTGTGCAACTGTTTCAGGGGCGTACAGATTCATTTGATAGGTGGCGGGGCGATTGGCACCACGCATCTCAAGCTTATAATTCTGCCCATCAAATTCCATGATTGAGTAACCGTTAGGGCCTCCGTCGCTCATCGTTGCATGTGGAATACCGCGTTCGTCCTTACGGCCACGCCACCAGCTGCCGCAGACAGTAACGTTGACAATATGGTGATGTTTCTTGGCCCCTTTCCAGCCGTTCTCTTCCCCAAGGAATCGGTGTTCCATGTAGTGCGTGTGTGCTGAAAGTGAAACCGTTGCCGGCCGCTTCTCAATCAATCGGTAAAGTTCTTCACGATCACGAACGCCATCAAGTGGGATGTGCATCATCAAGACGACCAGCTGATCTTTCGGGATCAACGCAAGGTCATTCCTTATGTATGTCATCTGCTGAGCACTGAAACCACCGTGGTATCCGCCTTTTTTGTCACCTTCAGGGCCGTGCCAGTGAACGTCGTCGAGCACCATGAAATGAGTTGGTCCATAGTCAAATGAGTAGTAAGACGGTCCATAGATGCGTTCAAATGTCTCGTCGCTCTGGTCGTCTGTTGCCGCTTCTAGATTAAGGTCATGGTTTCCAATCACGTTGTACCAAGGGATACCGATGAGAGCGACCGATTGGTTATGTGGTTCCATGACGCTCAGGTCATCAAACACAATGTCGCCTAACGTCACCCCAAAGGCGGCGCCGTGCGCTTGTTCTGAGATGATCTGTTCAATGACGTCATGAGACATGTATTCCACCTGAGCTACATTTTGTGGCTGTGGATCACCGAACATGATCGCCTTGAATTTGTCAGGCTCGACCCGACGAAGAAGTGGAAAGTCAATCGACTTGGGAAGTGGGCCGGTGGGGGCTACACCCGCAAACCTGAAGTTCTTGGGAGAACCATTGGGCTTATGGATGTAATAGAACTGTGGCAGGTGATTGCGATTCAGTGGCGTCGCCCAGTCTCTTGGTTTGATAACAAAGATGATTGAGTCATCGTCGACGGGAATTTCATATTGCCCGTTCGGATTTGTTTTAACAATCGAAGTGCCGTTGCTGACCCGGACGTCCTTGATCCCTGGCTCATCACGATCACGCTTTCCATTACCGTTTTGGTCATCAAAGACAATTCCATGGGCAATCTCATTTTTGGGGACAGATGCGTCTTCGGTGAGTGCAGTGTTCTGCGCGATTGTAGTGCTGGGTGTTACTGCCATTGCGAGAATGCAACTGGCAAGCCATCGGAAGGTGTTAGGTCGCATAAGAATTTTGAAGTCGGAGGCTGCGGGGGGATCGTTGAACTAACCGACGATTCTAATGTCCCGTGCGACGGAGGGGAGATGGTTCTTGCAGGACTGCCCAAAGTTCCATTGGAATTGGATAACTACGGACGAGCCGAAAGACTAGATTCAGGTAGGGAAACGCTTGGAACCCCAAAGTTCGCTTCGACTGGGGGGCACGGTTCCGGGGGCGTTTGGGTTTTGGTAGAGCAGTTGATGAACCTTTTCCTGCGAACCATTGAATTTTACCTGTTCCTTGTGCCAGATTCGATGACTTGGAATCAAGTCAACGGAGAAAGGCCATGGGTCGAAGGGCTGATACCCCAGAGCGTTAACTAGTTTTGAGGAGTTCATCGTTACGTTTCCAGCTCGTGGCGGAATTGGTCCCGCATCGATCCGAGGGCAGCCTTGCAGAAGTGCTGGGTCGTAGCCACCAACGACGGAAACGATTTGTGCAATTTCAAAAAGGCTTAGCGTTCTTGGACCACCTGCATGGTATGTGCCTGCGATGGGGTCAGCAAACAATCGTTCGTAAAGTCGGTTCATGCAGTCCGTGTAAGTGGGGGTCCGGATCTCATCGTAGTAGAGTGTTGCTGGCTTTTGCTGCTTAAAACGAGAGGCAATCCAGTCGATCGCACCCGCGTGTCCGTTGAAACTGATTCCCATCGGTAATGAAATCCGAAGGATGCAACTATCCGGACAGAGAGCTTGGACGACCTTTTCTGCTTCCACCATTTTCGCCCCGTAAACGGTGACAGGGTCGAGGGGATCAGTTTCGGTGTAACTGCCGTGAGCTGATCCTGAAAACACAAGGTCGATCGATAAATGAATCGTGCGGGCGTCATGCTGAGCTGCGCCTTGCATGATATTGCTCGTCCCCTCGACGTTGACGCGGTGTGCCATTTCAGGGTCAAGTTCACAGGATTTCAGGCGGCAGGTACCCGCGCAATTCAGCAGACTTTTGAATTTGTATTGATCCCAGAGACGCGAGATTCCTTGCGAGTTCTCAACATCGCAGGCCACAATTCCATCGCCTTGGAGAGGCCACATCGAAGCCTGCCGTAGCCCGATCACCTGATCTCCATAGAGGCTTCGAAAATGATGGAATGCATTGTATCCGGGAACACCGGCGATTCCCGTAATCAATATTGGCAGCTGAGACGCATTTAACATGTTGCAATTGTTGCAAAAATCCAGATTAAGTCGAGGTGGAGTGTCTCATGGCACGCCAACACAGTGAAGATGTTTTACACCCCGAATGAAAATCATGGATCCATCAATCGCAAGAGATGCATTCACCGCCTCGCCAATTGGATTGATCGAAATTGCCCGTGGTATCTCGGTCGCTGTCATCACAAGCGTCTTGCCATCGAGATCTGTGACATAGACATGTCCGTTGGCCGCAACGGGTGATGCATAAATGTTTGACAATGGGCCGAGCCGGAAAGGTCCCGGAGCATCAATGCCAGTTTTCGCAGTGACTCGGGTTAGAACGTTTTGGTAATGAGTCAAAAAATACAGGCCTCCTTTGTAGAGTAATGGTGAAGGTACATAGGGTGTGCCGCGTGAACGAGTCCAAAGTACCCGGTCAGAACCTGTGAGATCTCCCTTGGATCCGCTGAGTTTGATTGCCATCAGGATGCGTTTCTCGTAGCTGCTGCCCACATACAGTACGCCATCGTCTGCGACGGGGGTCGCGACGATGTTCGCTGACATTCCGCCACACTCCCAAACCACCTCGCCGGTGGAAAGTCTGTATCCGCGAACTTTGGTGGTACCACAGACGATCACCTGTTGTTCGCCATCGACTTCTGTGATCAGCGGTGTGCTCCATGAAGTTACTTCATCACGCGATGCTCGCCATTTTTCTGAGCCGTCTGTGGCGTTGAGGGCGATTAGAAAAGATTCCCCTTCATGATCCCAGTTCACAACGAGGGTCTCGCCGTGCAAGGCTGGCGAGGCGCCCTCACCATGTCCATGCTTGGTATGCATCGATCCCAGATGTTTTTCCCATAGCAAGGCGCCTGCTCGATTAAGGCAGTACAAGCCATGGGAACCGAAGTATGCGTAGAAACGTTCACCATCGGTTACCGGTGATCCAGATGCCAAACTTGCAGTGTTGTGACCGCCCTCGAATGGAATTGCCTTTTCTAGTGTTCTCTTCCAGTGGATGGATCCGTTGGAAGCATTGATTGCCCAAGCTTGAAATTCAAAAGTGTTCGTCACGCTACGATTGTCATGAGCCCCAGGGCGACCGCTTGGGCGTGGGGCGAAGGAAGCTCCGATAGGAACCGCGGTTGTCAAAAAAATCAGCCCGCGGGATATGACGGGGGTGGCATGGCCTTCGCCGTCAATTTTGGTTTTCCAAATCAAGTTGTTTTCCGCATCCCACTGAATCGGAGGTGTCGCGTCAGGTGCAACGCCTGTCCCCAGAGGTCCGCGCCATTGCGGCCAATCGCCTCGGGTGACCTCAGGATGAAATAGGTACCCGAAGAGCGTCAAAAGGATGAGGGACCATGTGCAGAAAATCGAGCGTGATGGGGAGGACGCGTGAGGCATCGATGTTCCTTGGTGGGTGGTGTTGGCGCGGATTAAGATGATGTCTAGCCGGTGGTGATTGGGATTCGCCGGGTTTATCGGTTGCCCGTCCCAGCACTGCCCGGAACGCGATTGCCTCGATTCCTCGATTGCCTCGATTCCTCGGTTCACGATTGACCCGATCCCGCAATGCACGATTGCCCTGCGAGACCGATTCATCGTTACAACCGGTGTAACTGGTGAGTAAGGATCTGCAAAAACGCGAGTTGGCCAACGTCAATCGTTGCGTTTCCGTTAGGATCCCACAAACCCTTACGAATTATCTTCGATTTGTAAGCTCGAGACACCCGTGTACTTAAAAAAACTCAGCCCGGATCAGCTGTGAGCTAAAACTTCTTAGTCACTCGCAATCCGGTCTTTTCCGCGCAAATCATGACAGATCGAACAGTCCCCATCGAAGATCCCGCTGATAATCGAAAACAGCGGCGGTTTAAAACAAACGAAGCGCAGGCCTTGGCGTGTCGCATCGAGGTTGATGGTAATGAAGCGAGTTCTGGAACCGTGATTGATCTATCCAATAGTGGGATGCGGATTCTCGGTAGTGGTCAATACCGCGTCGGACAAGAGATTCGTGTCGCTATGGACACTGAGTTGCCAACGGCTGGTTTCCACGGCGAGGTCCGATATGTCGAACCTTGGGTGGGAGGACAGACGATTTTGGGTTGCAGTCTGACTGAGAGTATCGGTGATGCGGTCTTACACAAGCTTGCTGATCAGGGATTCCTGAATCGGAGAAGTGATCCTCGCATTGAAGTAACCCATCCTGCAAAAATGTTCTGGCCGCTGCACCCTGATCGCGTGGATATTGAAGTCCGTGATTACTCCAACGGCGGCTTGATGATCCACACAGAAGTAGCGATTCCCGACGACAAGCGGTTACGGGTCTGCATCGACGGTGTTGATGACAATGATCTGTGTGTTGAAACCAAATTGCAATGGAAGCGGGTGTCCGGCGACGGTTGTCTTGCTGGTTTGGCATTCGTACACCATGACGCGCCGCAGCGAGTCGCACGGGTGCTGGGCCTTGTATCTCCAAGTGACACGAAAAGAGGCACGAAAAAGTCAGCCAGGGACTTCGGGACGCTTTTGTATTTAACGTTGGCCGCAGTCTCGCTTTTGATCGTCGGAGCCGTGGTGGCACAAATCAGTGGAGTTAACCTGCCGTGGGGAATGATTTTTTCCCGCTGATACCTCACTTTTCCCAGTCTGCTGACGTGACCACATTTGGGCTGTTTCTGGACCCGTTGTTTCTGGACCCGTTGTCGAGTGGACCCGTTGTCGAGTGGGAGGCATTGGGCTGAACAACTCAAGACTCGTGCCGCCTCCAGTTAATCTCCTTGGGTGAAACGATCGCCCCGTATCAGGATCCCAGCGTGGCGTGCACTCTGCAAAAGTGTTCGCGATTGAGAGTGGTCCGTAGCGTGCAAGTCTGATGGAGAGTTGACACTGCTACAGAAAGTCTAAGAAGGATGGAACAGCGTCACGTGATCCAACCTAAACGCTGGTGAAGGTGTCCCATTGCTAGGGGGAAGGTAAATCACCTGCCCGATGTAAGTCAGCTTGAACATGTTTACGGGATGATGCCCAGATCATCACTGCTCCGACCATGACCAATGACGCTGAGATTGCCAGCCACAGTGGAGGAAGGTGAGTTTTGTCGTCGAAACCTGCACCAAGAAAGCTGAGTTGATCCTGATAGTAGAGCACTGTATTGAGCAGGCCGTTGTGGACAAAGTGGATCACGATCCCTGGGAAAACACTCCCGGTGCGATAGGCGACCCACCCAATGATCAAGCCCATCAATGTTGACGGCACAAAGCGTTCCACAAGTAGTGCGCTGCCGGTCAGGACATGAAACAGTCCAAATAGCAATGCGGTAATCACGACAGTACGGAGCGGCGAGACTGCGCCGCGTATCGCTGAAAATAGGTAACCGCGAAAACAGAGCTCCTCAATCACTGCAGGGGTTAATGCGAAAACGGCGATTAATAAAAGCGGAGAGGTCTCTCGCATTTTGGCAACGGTTGCCTCAGCACCAGCGATCTGCTTATCCGATAAGCCGCCGATACCCATCGCATCAGCGATCACAAACGCCTCGTGGGCAAATGCCCAAGCGCCAAGACCGATTAAGATTGCACCAATAAAAGAAATGAAACCGGAGGGCTGCAGCCTGAACGTTGTCTTGAAGCGATTGCGACCCATCCAGGCAGCAAAGGTTGGTACCAGTCCAAATGTTGAAATTAATGCAATGGCGTTGAGCAGCAAAGTCAATTCAACACTTGTTTCCTGTGAAGCCTTGATGAACCGCATCAGTCCATTAGAAACGAGGAAGTACACAGGCACTAAGAGTGCCAACATGAGAGCTGCTGCCTGCGGCGTTGGACGCAAAGTGGCTTGACGCGGGCGGCGTAGGAGGGATCCGATTGATTTTTCACTGGTGCGGGTGACTGCGTCGCTTCCGAATAAACGTGCGGCTACGGAAAGTGCGGCGGCAGCATACGCAAAGGTACTGATGATGGCCACGAACGCGTTGTTGGGATCGACGCTCCCGGACAACAGATCGCGGGCCAGTAGAACGATGTTGATCAGTGGCAAAATCGTCAATGCGCCGGAAAGTGTAATTCCGGGCATCAGTGACAGCATGGCCGGGGTCAGCGATAAGAGCATCACTGGAATCAAGTAGGCCTGAGCCTCCTTAAATGACTTAGCGAAACTGGTGAGAGATAGCAGGACAGCGGAGAAGAATCCGCTGAAGAGCACGAGCAACCCCAGCATTTGTAAGATCGTGATCCAGGGAAATGTGTCACCCCCAGTCAGCATTCCCAGTAGTCCCCCAGCCCATAGCGTTGTGAACATTGCCACGAGGTTAGCGATCGCCGTCAATAATGCGACAGAAACCACAGCGATGTATTTCGAGAAGAGCACATAACCACGCGGAACAGGCGATGCCATCACTGCTTCCATGGTTCCCCGTTCACGCTCGCCTGCAGTCAGGTCGATGGCCGGGTACACCGCGCCAGTGATTGTCATAAGGACCAAGACCAAAGGCACAATCGTGGCAAGCAGTGAATTCTGCTCCACAGTACCAACGTCCTTGGCGTTGATCACAAGGGGTGTTTGGTAATCGTGGATTGCTTGCTTCAGGCGGATTTCTGCCTCTGCAAGTTTAAGCCACTGCAATCGCTCTACCACGATGCGGCGGGCAGCCTGACTGACGCTGTCGCCCCGGTATGCATAGAACGTCGCGGTCGGCGTGACTGTCTCGATGTCCGTGAGTTCAAGACCGACATCGACATCGTTCCGTGCCACTGCGTCTGCAGGTGATTCGTTTGGGATGACCGTGACACGAAACTTCGCGAGTTCATTGCCACTGCTATCAGCAATGGCTTTGGGTGGTACACTCAGTGGCGTGCTAAGCCAATTGTCAAGGATTTTGCGTTCCACTTCGCTGCTGACGGAAATCGTAAAACCCTCGTCGATCTCACCACTGGTAAGCAGGAAACGGTTCAATGCCATGCTCATGATCGGATAGACGAGCAGAGGCATCAATAACAAGGTCACGATCGTGCGGCGATCGCGAATTGTCTCTCTCAACTCTTTTTGACAGAGTCGCAGAAGTCGGCCTTTCAAGTTGGCACCCGGCATTCCATTAGCTCCGAAGTAATTCAACGAACATTTCGACCAAGTGATCATGACCACTCTGTTGTCGAAGTTCTTGCAATGTTCCGGTCTGTTGCATGCGACCGCGGTGAAGAAGTCCAAAACGATCACAGAGTCGTTCGGCTTCGTCCAGGCGATGGGTGCAAACCACAACTGCTTTCCCGACTTCTCGAAGATGCTCGATGTATTCAAAAATCGTCTGGACTCCAACGACATCGAGACCCCGGGTCGGCTCGTCAAGCAACATCACGGGTGGGTCGTGGATGAGTCCACGTACGAGTGTCACACGCTGCCGTTGCCCCGTGCTGAGCGTGCCGGCACGCCGGTCGAGTAGAGGTGTTATACCCATCAACTCGGCCAGATGCTCGCACCGCGATGATGCCTTGACGGGTGGAACGCCGTACAAATCAGCAAAGTACATGAGCATCTCGCGGACACTCAACCATGGATAAACCCCATCGCTCGCGGAAACAAAACCAAGACGCGATTTGACGGCGGTCGGGTCGATCGCTGTGCGAAAACCACTGACTTCCGCATACCCGGAATCGGGTTTCACGAGCCCAAGAACCATTCGTAAAGTCGTCGTCTTGCCGGCGCCGTTGGGACCAAGTAGGCCATAAACCTCGCCGGGTCTTACCTCAAATGACAAGTTGTCGACAGCGCAGATCTCATCCTCGTCGAGTTGGAAACTCTTGTGTAGCGATTCAACGATCAGCATGCGCAGATGCCCGGTCGGTAGATAAGTTGGTGGCCCGCATGTCGCTGTCCCGAACAAAGGTTGCTTTGACTAATCGCGACTTCAGACAAAGTTTAGCGTTCAGGCAATCCCCGTGCAGTTTTTTACGGCGATGTGTACGGCTCACGTGTTAATACGCTCATTCCGCTATCTGGTTCTCTCGTGAGGTCAGAAATGCCAAATGAATCGTAATGGCTTGTTTGAGTGAGTTCACCGCAAATTCGTGTGCTTTGTCGGGGGACAGGTGTCTTCTGAAACCGGCCTTGCTGATCTCACCGTCCTGCTGTTGAGGGTTGCACTTGGGGTGTGACTCGGTTGCTGGCTTAGATATGGCTGACTAGGGGGACTTCGGAACCCTCGTTTTGAAGTCAGTTGGGTTTACCCACCCAGCACGGACGGAGGTCGGGTCGTCAGTGTATTTGCGATAGAAGTTCCGCTCACGCGTATTCGCATAAGGATAGCGATCAAAAATATCTCCATTCCCTTGCATTCGGGGGTCTCCTTCGGCTTCCAATGCTTGGATCAGCGTTTTTTCCATCCGAGCCCGTGTACCAGCGTACCGTTCTGCATTTGCAATATTGCTGAGGCATTCGCGATCCGTTTCGATGTTAAACATCTCATATTCCGGTCGAAGGCCGAAGGCGAGTTGCCAATGGCTGTCATCGTCTTTGCCACGCCGGGCGTTAATTATCTCAGTTTTTGTTGGACTGCCGTCCGTGTTGAGGAATCCCGTTTCCGGATTACCCGCGGGCCACCTGTCCGTTTTGAAATTGCGGATCAGCAGAAATGGGCCTTGGACAATACCACGAATTGGGTATCCAGCATCATCAGGACGCCCCACGTCGTGCCGTTCTTTTCCAATCAACAAAAAGTCGCGGTGTGGATTCAGCGATGTGTCACTGAAGAACGGGGTGAGTGACTTGCCGGGACTCGGTGCCATCGCACTGCTCTGCCAATCGACGCCTGCAATTTCAAAGTAAGTGGGTGCCAAATCAATGAAAGAAATCAGGTCATCAATCGTGCGACCTGGGTTCTTGATTCCATCTGCCCACATGATTGCCAACGGCAGATGGTTGCTCATCTCATATTCCTGACCTTTGACACGAGGAAACGGCATGCCGTTGTCGGCAGTCACGACTACCAAGGTGTTGTTCAGCTGGCCTCGTGATTCAAGTTCATCGAGCATTCGGTCCAAGTGCGTATCGAAATGCTCAACCTCCAGTGCGTAGTCGAGCATGTCATGTCGTACAACTTCATTGTCCGGCCAGAAGTTTGGCACGTGATCAATGTCAGTAAGGTTCTTATTGCCTTTGTTTACGCCGCTCTTAAACTCATATCGTCGGTGAGGTTCGGTAGACCCGTACCAAAAACAGAACGGTTCATCCACGCGAACCGTGTCAAGGAAATCGCTGAAGTTTTCGGCGTAATCATTGTTGCTGATCGCGGAGGTTGGTGGCTTGGCTTTGCGTTTGCTAAATGGCTTGCCGGTCATTTGCCGGCGTTTACCATCCGAGTCCAACGCGATGCCGGGAGCCCAACCTTTTCCTGTCATGCCGGTAGCGTAGCCGTGTTTGCTAAGGACTTCGACGTAACTGGGGAATTTGGCTGGGAAATAACACCAATGATTGGCGGCTTCTTCGAGTTGCCATGAATTGCGACCCGTCAAAAGACAGGCTCTCGATGGGGCGCATTTGGCGTTGGGGGTGTAGCAGCGATTGAATAGCAACCCATCCCGAGCGACGCGATCAAATGCGGGTGTCTTTATCCACTCGGTACCGTACGCACTCATGTGCGGAAACGAAAGATCGTCAGCGATTGCAAACAAAATGTTGGGCTTTGCACCATCTGCGTTCGGTAATGCGAAGAGCACCACACATAACGTAATGATGCATTGAGATAGCGATTGGTGCATGGGTAACTCGGTGCTTTTAGCTCTTCACGGGAAGGGAGACTCGACGATCACACAGCAAATTAACTGGGTAATTCAGTCAGCAGTCCCCGGGTTTTCTACGGGCCATGGCATTCGGCAAACACCCCATTGTCCGCAGTTTTCGTCGACAGCGACTTCCAGAAACGAAAGATTCGAACCGAATTGCTCATGCGTTTGTGCAATCACTCGTTCGGCGATGACGCGAGCAATCTCTTCTGCCGTTGTGTTGATCACAGGCAGGATCACGCAGTCTTCGTTGGGGAACACCCAACGACGATCACGAAATGTCGCTGTGGTTTCCCTGGCATCGCTCGTGATCTTTATTTCGGCGTGATCACTTGGCAGGATAACGTGATGGTCGAGCGTTTGGGTTTGTTTTAGAACCGCATCGCGTAAGGCAATGAAGTCAACGACGTAACGGTTCTGGTCCAGTGGACCCTCAACGCTGGCGCGGACTCCGTAATTGTGACCATGGATTCGCTCACAAATGTCACCTGCAAATGTAATGAAATGAGCTGCGGAAAATACAAACTGTTCTTTACGGACGTCGACGCGATATGTCGCCTCACTCATGATTGTTCTCCAAAGGGTTTGTTCTGAGCAGCAGGTAGAGAGATGCGGCGAGCAGATCCGCCGTGGTCCCCGGGTTCAACTGGTTACCTTGGGACCGCAGATACTGGTCAAAGGCACCAACTTGAGCAACGTCCCGTGGATTCACGGACCTCGCAAGCTTTTGTACATCACAGGCAACCTGCTGGCCGTTCTTTCTGGCAATGAGGGTATCGGGAGACCGTCTCAATAATTCGATTTGAGCACGGGAAATCCCGAGCAGGATGTCACGCGATGCGGCAATGCTGTTGAACAGGATTGGCGTGATTTCCAAAATCAGATCGCGGAAACCCACACAGTATTGTTGAGCGATTTGATCATGAGATTTTGCTAGCGACATGGCCTCGAGGATGTCAATCGTATCATGCGAGTGATTGATGTCCATTTGTTCCGTGCTTCCAAGGCCTCCAGCGGTGGCTAGCTGAATAGCATTGAAAATGTTCTGCCCGTCAACCTCATCGAATTGATTGAGTGATTTGCTTACGGGATCTATCCACTCAGGGAGTTGCTGTATGTTGCAACCACTTGGCGCTGATGTGTTGGTTGTCGTTGTTGCTTCATGGGTTGCTTCATGGGTTGCTTCATCTGCAGCAACGAGAGGTCCGAGCAGTAGTACGATGCCCAGGTTTACATTGGTTGCCAGCCTTTCTCGGACTTGAGTGACCGAATTCAGCATTCGTTGGCTAATTCGTAGTTCGTTCTTGTTGAAACAGTTCGCCGTGATGTCGGCTGCCACCATAAAATCGCTGTGAGAGAGATCTTTGAATGAACGACCGGGAAAAACGTTCCCGGCTTTTGGGGCGGTTGCTTCCAGAATGCACGCCCAACGTATGGTTTCGGAAGGGGTGGTGCAGAGATGTCGGTACGGCTGCAGCGGATCAAGCATGTCTGTAGATTACTTTCTTTCGCGCATCGACCTGCGAACGCGTCTTGCTCTACTTTTTGCGTTGCGTGATGAACAAAGCGGTGTTTCAGCTTTGCCCTTGAGTATCATCCAGGAATTTGGCGATTGCTTCTAGCGTTTCCTCGGGGGCATCTTCGATGACGTAATGTCCGGCGTCGGGGATCTCAACCGACATGGCGTTGGGCCATGCAGCCTGGAATCGGCGTAAGCATTCAGGACGAAAACACCAGTCTTGCATACCCCAGACCAGAAGCGATGGTAGCTGTGCAAGCGATGGTAGTTGCTGTTCCAGTTGAGCAAGAGGCTCGTACGTTGGGTGTTTGGGAGACATGGGAATGTCACGGACGAATGCATCGATGGCGACGCGGTTCTGCCAGTTGTCGTATGGGGCAAGCAGTCCGCGAGCCACATCAGGCGACATCTTATTGCGTGACATGGCCATCGTGATTGCGGCCCGAGCAAATGCATTCAGCCCCCGCACACCTAGACTGCCAAGTATTGGAAGGCGACACGCTGCAATTCGTTTCGGCAGATACGGAGGGGGAAAAGCGCCTGTGTTTAGAAGTACGATCCGACGCAGTTTTTCACTGCGTTCCAGCATTGCGCTCAAGCCAATCGCCCCACCCCAGTCATGTGCGATCAGAGTGATCTGCTCGAGTTCAAGCGAATCAATCAGCGAAACCAAATTATCGCGATGAGCAGTCAGTGTGTACGGGAATTCGCCTTGGGATGGCTTGTCGCTGCGACCACAGCCAAGATGGTCGACGGCAATCACGCGGTAAGCAGGCGAGAAGCGTTCGATCACGCGTCGGTAATAAAAACTCCAAGTTGGATTTCCGTGAACACACAACAGCACCTCAGGGGCGGATCCCTCATCTAGGTAACGAAGTGTGTGCCCCACAGTTGAAAATTCGCGTGAGGAGTACGGCAGCAGGTCAGATGCAACGGTCATGCCCTAGAGTTTCGACCATGGGAAGCGCGAACGGAACCACCCTCAGAAACAGGACGTTCCTGAGGGCGAGAAAATGCGGGAGATGCGCCGGTAGAAATCTCAGGAAATTCCCGAAACACGCAGAATCACGTTCAAATCAACTCCAGGGCGGTTGAGGGTAACCATCCGCTTTGACCGTCAGAAAGTTTGACTTTATGCCACAGGCCTCGTTGATCCAGTACTTGAACGACATCTCCACCAACGAAAGGGCTATCTCCGATAATTGCAAATTCACTGCCGTCGCCTTCTCGTAATGAGATCTCCGGTTGAGTTACAACGGCAACATCATCGACCGTGAATTCAGAAACCCTCAGTTGATACGAACTGAATGCGGAGACAGCCAACAGAACAAGACATGCTGTGGGCAGTTTCCAATGCAGGGGGCCAGAAATCAGACGCCAGCCAAGCAGACCCCAAACGCTGAACCAAGCCAACAATGAGAGGGACAGCATGACTCTGGGCGGCACGAAGTGCAGTAAGAAATTATTATAGGTGCGGAATCGCTGAAACTGACTGCTTGGCTGGGACGCGGTCGAATCAATGGCGGCCTCTGCCACTGCGAGTCGATCACGGTACTGTTGGTTTTCTGGTGCGTATCGTAGGGCACGACGGTAATTGGCTACAGCCTTCGCCGTGTTGCCTGATCGCGTTTGGGCGTTGGCGAGGGATGCAAACAGCCCATCGTTCATAATTCCAGTGTCAACGAGCAATTGCATTCGTTCGGCCGCCTTGGCAAGAATCAAGCTGCTCTCGCTTTGGTCGTCGATTTGCATTCCCTTCGCGTACATGCTGGAGGCTTCGTCAAGCAATTCTTTGATCTGGGCATCAGAGAACCGAGGTACTTCCTTTGCAGGTGAGATATGGACGCCCGTATTGGTGTTCCATGAATTCGTATCTTCCGCCGTCGCCTCTGCTACCGTTGGTTCGGTCGCTTGTGAGGTTGAGAAAGCAACAGGAGACAGGAGTAGGGCGAGCAGAATGAGAGCTGAGTTTGGCCTGAGGTAACCGGACTGGGGCTGAGGAGAACGACGAACACTGGGTTGGCACATTTTTTCTACAATTGATTCGGCACTCTTGCGAAACTGCTCCGTGTTCGATTCATCGGGGTTGCGTTCACAATCGTGATATAGACGTTCTACTTCGATCGCCAGTTCACCTCGACTGGATGCTCGAAGAGCACCAACGGTTTGATTCTGTAGTGATCGACCGGCGTCAAGTCGATAGCGGTGTTGCAGGAACTGCTTTAACCCGAAAACAACGTCTTGAGGCGTCGTCGCGATGGCCATCGCTTTTCTGAAACGGTGTTTGGCTGAAACAAACCTGCTCAGGTAGTGACGGTTGAGGAAAATGGCAAGGGCAGCTATGCAGACAGGAGGAAGCAGTAGTAGAACGATCATTCCTAGCGGCATTGCATCACGTCGCGGGGCACTCGACAGCAGGTTTGGTGGGAATTCTAAAGCTCCAGCCTCAGGCCGCTGCTCGCTTGGGGTGTTCGGTAGTGATGCCAGCGGGCCACCTGACTGAGTGCCCACGATAGCATCGAGAGCAAGAAGCTCAGCTTCTTCGACCTGGATCGTGATGGGATCGCTTTTAATGGAGACAAACTGCTCTACTTTTGGGTCGAAGTAACTGTATTCGATTCCTGGTATTTCCGTCGTACCTTCTGTCAGTGGGCGTATGGTGGTCGAAAATACTTTTTGTTTCCCGTTAACGAAGCCTGCGAGTGGCTGATTAGGGACTTTAAATTCACGCGTTAAATCTACCTGCTCGGGCAAAGGTGGAGCTCGGAGTAGTTGCATGGGACCTTCCCCTTGAATCCCGATATTCAGTGTGATGGGGTCGCCCACTTTTACTTTTCTCGGACTTGCTTCGCTGAGAATTCGGTACTGGCCAACGGCGCCTCGGTAATTCAGTGGGCGACCTTTCTCAGGGATTGGTTTGACCGTGATGGATTCGACCTCCGTCTCGGCGATGATCGGTCGAACACTGGTGATTGCAACCTGTGAGCCAAAGCCGGAGAACATGTCGTCACCGATTCCGCCAGCGCCTCTGAAAAAATCGTCTCTAAAGGCTGCGAGTGGATTTCGAGCACGTCCAAGTTTTTCAGGGTAATTCAGAATGATACGCACATCATTGCCATCGATTTCCCCTGGACGGTCTGGGTAAACGGTGGCATCAAGCTCGTAAAGCAAGTACTCGTGTTCCTGGCCCTTGCTGTCTTCTCTCAGGGTCAATTTGCCGCCTGGACGTTGGCGTTTTTTTGCAAGTTGTTCTAGCGTTTCCTGAAAGTTGCCCCATTGTGTTTGTTTGCTGATAAGCGACCACATGGTTGCTTCGTTCAAGGTGACATTGAAACTCTGGTCTCGATAAGCACGTACCCAGATATTGAGTGTGAGTTGCAGTGCTTGGCCCACGTAGATCTCATCATCCTTACCCTCGATCTCGACGAACATCAGATCGTCCGTTTCACTTTGGGTTGCAACCACACGAACCGCGCTGGTTTGACTCTCAGTGCCGTCGACGATCACGGTGACGGCGGGGATGGTGAATGTGCCTTCACGGGTGGCTGTCACCGAGTACAAATAGGTTAGCGTGTTGCGTTGAGTTGTACGCCCATTGATGATCGTCGTGCGATAGCTTCGTGAAGGGGGACCTTGCGGGACGATCTCCAGCCCATCCACCGTCGGTATCATCGGATTGTCGTGAGTCTGAGCATTGTTGATCTGGATCTGCAGAGTGAATGGCAGGTTCACGTAAGTTTCCCGCGTGGAAACGCTACTCTGAACATCAGCTGCCTCAACGTTCGGAGTCGAGTAGAAAAGCAGAGCGAGGCATGGAAATGCCCAGGCGGCCATCTGTTTACGCATGATTATCACCAATCCCTTTCAACTGGCACTCGCGACGCACGCTTTGCCGCCTGCTTTCGTAAACGCCGCAGCATGTCACGATCGCGGATAGATTGCAGTAGTTTGCGTGCTTCTTCTTCGGTCATCTGATCGGTCGCGGATACGACGGGCTCCCGTAGCTCCTGCTTGGATGTGTTTTCTTGCTCATTCACGGCGGTTAATTCGCCAGACCGTGTCTCGGCTGTCTTGTCATTGTCATCCTCGGGCTGGTCCTGGTTTTTTGACTCAACAGGATCCGGTTCGGGCGATGAATTCTGATCAGGGTTCTGATCTTGTTGCTGCTGGTCTTGTTGCTGCTGGTCTTGTTGCTGCTGGTCTTGTTGCTGCTGGTCTTGTTGCTGCTGGTCTTGTTGCTGCTGGTCTTGTTGC
>Ga0315322_10000490_pt1 | contig 29497 bp, 26 predicted proteins | sample M110021515metaG_FD_203461 | JGI IMG/M metagenome (GOLD analysis project Ga0315322, IMG submission 203461) | Ammonia-oxidizing marine archaeal communities from Monterey Bay, California, United States - M1 100m 21515 | ecosystem: Environmental > Aquatic > Marine > Intertidal zone | place: USA...
CCACTGCACGCCATTTACGCGGTCAGTTACAAGAAGACACCTTCGGCATTCCCGATGGTTTGGGCACCAGCCAACAAAACGATCTCGGCAGTCAACGTTACGGATCGCTACGCGAGTAAGCAACCGCCGCTGCCCGCAGGTCATGTTGAAGTCCAACTGCGAGTGGTTGATGGCTCGGGCGATCGAGTTTCGGTTCCCGTCTCACTGCTGAACAACGAAGGCAAAGTCATCGTCACCGGCAAAACCAAAGACGAGCGGTTTGATGCCAACGACCATCTTTCCGTCGCTTTACCGGAGAACAAAACTTTCAAAATGCAGATCTCGCTCGACAGTGGCACGATCAACAAAGAGATCTTTGCGAGAAAACAGAATGAACCTGTGACCATCGTTCTCGGTGCCAGTGCACCAGAGGATCAAGGCAAAAGTCAAGAAACCACGGCCACGCCTGACAGTGATTGCGTGGTTATGCTTGAACCGGTCACCAGCCCAGCAGTAGCCGCAGCAACTCCCGTCCAAGCATTGAAAAAATTCCTTTCCCAGCCGTCCGGACAGCGGGACAACATTGCCGATCAGGATTTCAGCACACAGTCACTTTCAAAAGAGGAAGCCAAACAAGCAACGAAACTCCTGTGGGATGACCATGTGGCTACCATTCGCGAGGAACGCAAACAGGAAATGGAAGCAGGCAAGATCGTCCAAGGCAACATGACGATGCCCTTTGTTTATCGAGCTTTCGGGAAGAAGCCAAGGGATGGGCGAAGCTTGTACATTTCGATGCATGGAGGCGGTGGTGCACCGCCTCAGGTCAATGACCAACAATGGGAAAACCAAAAGCGGCTCTACACGCTACCCGAAGGAATTTATGCAGTGCCACGTGCTCCAACCAATACATGGAACCTATGGCATCAGGGTCATATCGATGGCATGTTCGCACGATTGATAGAAAACCTGATCGTGTTTGAAGATGTTAATCCTGACCGGGTCTATCTGATGGGATATTCGGCGGGTGGTGATGGCGTTTTTCAGTTGGCACCTCGCATGGCTGACCGATTTGCAGCTGCAGCCATGATGGCTGGGCACCCCAACGAAACGTCTCCTCTTGGTCTCAGGAACACAGCGTTCACCCTTCACATGGGCGGCAAAGACGCCGCCTATAAACGGAATCAAATTGCCGAACAATGGAAACAGAAACTCGCGGATCTTCAGAAACAGGATCCCGAGGGTTATGAACACCTGGTTCAGATTTATCCCGACAAGGGCCATTGGATGGACCGCAAAGATGCGTCGGCCATTCCATGGATGGCCGGGCACGAGCGAAACCGTTATCCCAAACGCGTGGTGTGGAAACAGGATGATGTCAAACACACACGTTTTTACTGGTTGGCTGCTGACAAGGAAGATATTGACGGTCGCCCTCTTGTGACCGTCAAACGTGATGGCCAGCAAATTACCGTTGAGCAATCAGACCTCAACCGCCTCACCCTGCGACTGTGTGACGAGATGTTGGATCTCGATAAGCCTGTAGAGGTCACATGGAAGGGAAAAGACCTACCGAGCAAGTCGGCCCAACGGACAATTGGCACTCTCGCGAAAACCTTGAAGGAACGAGGCGAGAGAGAAGGCATGTTCAGCGCTGAAGTCGAGATCGTTGGCCCCACACAAAACTAAGAGACAGTGACGATGAAATCTTGCATTCGGTCGATCATCGTAGTGGCGTTCGTTAGCTTGGGACTGAGCCTGATTGCCGATGAGCCGAGCCTGATTGCCGATGAGCCGAGCCTGTCGGAAATTCGACATCCCAAGGGCGTGACTTTTCCACCTGTGAAAAACTCCGACATCGTGCAGTACACGGCTTACCGAACTTCGGGAACAATCCAACTCGACGGCAAGTTGACAGAACCAAGCTGGACGGCCGCGAAAGCATCATCCACGTTTGTCGATTTGGTTTCTGGAAAGCCGACACTGCACGACACACGGATCAAAATCCTGTGGGACGATCAGTACCTGTACGTCGGCTACGAGATCGAAGAGCCTAATGTCCAAGCCAAGTTCCTGAAACGTGATGCCCCCATCTGGCAGGACAACGATATCGAATTGTTCATTGCCTTTGATCACACCTATTATGAGCTCGAAGTCAATGCACATGGTACACTCTATGAAGGTCTGTTCATCTGGCAAAATGATTATGCCAAGCTCGGGTTTGAAAATTTCCCCAGTGTTAACATCACGGACCCGAACATCAAACACCAGCCATTCAATGGAGTTGGATACACCAAGCACCCCCGCGGAAAACGCTGGGCATTTCTGGCGTGGGACTTTCCCGGACTTCGATCAGCAGTTCACATCAACGGAACGTTGAACAAGGATGGTGATACGGATCGGGGATGGACCGTTGAATTCGCAATTCCATGGAACGGCATGAAAGCACTGGCTCATGGGGACCCCCGCGCCATACCACCACGCGAGGGCAATCTTTGGCGAATGGACTTTTCTCGATTCAACCAGTACCGGGCACCGAGTCCCGCCCGAGATTCAGGGGGCTGGGCTTTGAGCCACCATGGCATCTGGGATTCTCACATCCCCGAGGTATTCGCCAAAGTAAAGTTCTCAGAGACGACAGTCGGCGAATGATTCTCGCGTCAATGAGCATGCAAGCGACCGTAGACTTGAATTCCACATCGCGACGCTAGAAATCTGAACCGCTAGAAATCGACACCGACACCGCCACTCATGTAGTTGGCATCAAAAGATCCGACCCTCAGATACTCGTAGCCCAACCTCGCTCTAAGCCGATGCAGATAGAGTGAGTATCCAGACCTGAACCGCGTTAATCCTGCGTCTCCGATGCGTCCGAGGTCGATGTCAAAATCGACCATGTGTGGCTTTCCTAAATACACGTTGCCGCCATACGTGAAGTTGATTCCAGCCGCTGATCCCAGCGAATCTGCTTGCCAGGTAAATCCAACTCCGGCCCTGAACTCCGCCTGCTCCGACTGAGCAAAACGATACACAGCATTAACATCGCCCAACCAAGTTTGATCGTGTTCGCCACCACCAGTTTGCTCCCGCAAATAATCGAAGGAGGCATCCACCCCAAATCGGAACCGAGTATCAACAAGAACACGAGTACTCATCTTTTGCTGGCGACCAAAATTATCGCCATAGTCTGCAAGGAGACGAGTGCGCATGAACTTCCGATTGCGTTTTGGATAGCGCGTGATCGTCATATTTGCAGCATCGTCGGCAAATGGGTAATCACTCAAGTTGGCATAATGCCCTTCATCGTTGATCAGCCATCTCGGTGCTAGAACGGGCATGAAGAGCACACCCCGGATCACACGACCAAAAACACCTGGTTTCTCGGGTTCTTTTGGGTCCGGTGGCGTATGACGCCAGCCTACATAGTCAATCTCGCCGTCGTCATCGTCCTCGCCGAAAAAGAGGGCAGTGAACAATCCCCTCAAAAAACTACGGTCTTCGCGCGAATCATCGCCCCATAAATTCTCACGTGTATCCGACTCTTCTTTTTTTCTTCGTCGCTTTTCTTCTTTTTTGTCCGCTTCAATCGATGCCCGCATTCCACTCAACGAGTCCTGTGCCTTGGCTGTATCAGCAGGCAAACACCAAACTAAGCTGAAAACGAACAACAGCAAGATGGCAATAAGACGGCCCATGATTCTCTCCCAATGCAGCGGTATCAAAAGCACCCTCCATCGCACAAGTGCACTACGCTCTGACTGATGAAACACTGGCATCAAATCAGCGGTAGCAACATCCGAACTCAGCCCGCAGCATTTCACCGCCCCCCCAAAGCACTCGCTCTGCCGCTGTTACCCAAAGGAGATAAATTAGCTATACACAAAAGACTCACTTACAATATCCCCAATGCAAGCGAACTTCCCTCTCTGACTTACTCAGAAGCGTCTACTGCAGCCGCATCACACACGATCACCCCCGCACGACCGCAATGCCATGAAGACAAACTACCTTCTCACTGTTCTGTTCATTGGTTCCATGATTCTGTCCGCATCGGGTGAGGATGAACTGCCCTTCACCCCCATTTTCAATGGCAAGGACCTTACGGACTGGGATGCAAAGCCGGATTGCTGGGAAGTTCGGGAAGGCGAGATATGGTGCACGGGCAAGTCCAAGGAGAAGAACTGGCTGATTTGGCGTAAAGAGCAGCCCGGCGATTTTGTGCTGCGTCTTGAATTTCGCTGGGACAAGGGAAATTCCGGGGTTCAAGTTCGCAGCGACGATCTTGGTAAGTGGCAGATTTACGGATATCAGGTTGAAGTGGCGACTCAGGAAAAGATGGGACTTTGGCATCATTCACTACTCGATGGCAAGCATCCAAAAAAGAAAGCTCGGCACTTGATGGCCACCGCCGGCCAGCAGGTGACCCTTGCGTCCAACGGTGAAAAAAGTGTCAAGCAAGTGCGTGACGCTAGCAAAACCAAGAGACACTTCAAAGACCATGAATGGAACACCATGGAAATCACTGCCCAAGGTGACACGCTGGTGCAAAAAATCAACGGCGTCGTATTCTCTACGCTTACCGATCGCGACAAAGAGATGAGCCGCAAGAGCGGATTCCTCGCTCTTCAGGATCATGGAAAAGGATGTATCGTCGCCTTCCGAAACATACGCCTCAAGCAACTCACCGACACCATTGCGACCAAGCCGAAGGAATTCATGGTGACCCATATCGTCACCACGGAGGAGAGCTATTACACCACCGGCCCTCAGCAGGCACGGGCACCTGATGGAAAGTTTAAAAAAGGAACCAAGGTGCAGTTGATTGAGGATTCCGGAAGCTACTGTGCGGTAGTCAGCGAAAGCGGGGTGCGAGCTTATCTCTCGACCGCATCATTGAAACCGATTACGTCAGAAAAAGGCGAGTAGTTTCCCAAGCTGCGTGCAGAAACATTCACAACCCAAACGGTAGACATCAAGTGAACCGGTTCATCTCATCAAAACGTGATTTTCTACGCACCACGGGTGTGGTCGCGGCATCGATCATACTACCGCGCACAGCCATGGCAGCTCTCAAGGAATTAGATCAGCCTGTCAAACTGGGACTCATCACCGACTTACACCAAGACATCATGCACGATGGTCCGGCAAGGCTACAAGTTTTCCTCGATGCCATGACTGTCGAAAAACCCGACGCTTTGCTTCAGCTCGGTGACTTCGCCTATCCAACGAAAGAAAACGAAGTGGTAACCAAGGCGTTCGAGCGAGCGCACCCACGGACCTTACACGTGCTTGGCAATCACGAAATCGACGGAGGACATTCCTTCGATGCCGTTGCAAAAATCTGGGGAATGAAAGGGCGTTACTATACGGAGAATGTGAACGGACTGAACTTGATTGTCCTCGATGGCAATGAGAAACCAGAGAATCACAAGAGTGGCTACCCCTCTCACATTGGCAATGAGCAGCTTGCCTGGCTTGCGAAGCAACTAAAAACGCTCAATGGGCCTATCATCGTCTTCTGTCACCAGCCGCTGGCGGGCCCATCGTGCATCGACAATGCCTCAACGGTGCAGGAACTGCTGAGTTCAGCCGCCGACAAAGTACTACTAGCTGTTAATGGACACACCCACATTGACCACGTTGCACGCGTTGATGAGATCTCTTACCTGCACGTGAACTCAGCCTCATACAAATGGGTTGGCAGCTCTTATCGCAACAAGAGCTATCCAGCGGAGATCCACTCAAAATTTCGATGGATTGAGTACACTTGCCCCTACCGCGAAAGTCTCTTTACAACGCTTAGCATCACCCCGGGGACTGGTCGGATTGATGTCAAAGGGTGCGAAAGTGAATGGGTTGGTGAATCCCCTGGGCAGCTTGGAATCCCTGCAAAGCCCCACCTTACCGACGGTAAAGAAATTTGCCCGAAGATACGCAGCCGTCAGATTCCTGAGGCACAGAACTAAACCACGACCGCTGTTCAAGCAGATGAGAACAAGACTCTGGAGAAGACGACGACAGTGCCCCCCCTCGCTACTGCTTCACCCCCCCCCTGCTCACGCACCTCACCATTCATTGCGTTACCTCCAATCCTGAACGCCGACACACCATCAATTTGCCTCGGTGCATCACACGATAGCCGTGTTGAATTACCTGATGGCGGTTTCCCGAAGCTCAATGCTTATTGGCGTCCCATTGGGCTCATGCCGCTTACAATCATGGCAGGATGACCTCGCACATTTAACGACGGCATCGCTGCTTTTCTGTGCCCCAAGAAGCTGGACGCGGAGAGTTTTGCAATGACACAGGATTGTTCGACAGTAAAGAAAAGAATGGAACGTAGAGAGCCCTATTCAGCTTCCACAAAATCGTCGTTTTTTTTCTTCACTGTAGTTGACGAACCATTTGTTTGGGATCATCGTAACGATTGTAGGGACGAGATCATGGCCCCGTATACGAACTTTCATCGCGAAGTGTTAGCCGTAGCTGAATGACTTTGTTGCAAAGATTTTTATCGAGCATCCTGTGCTGCGTGATTGCCGTCGGCTACGCGCCGGCGTGGTTACACGTAAGTACATGCCATGATCGTCACGCTTCTGAAGCTGACAGCGATAAAGCAGGCTCTGCTTGCCTACCGAGCTGCAGCCATTCCCACGTCAATCAGAGCCATGCTTCACATGACGATGGACCAACAGACACCGACGGCCATCAGTCACCCAACAAGCATGATTCAGACACTTGCTTTGTTTGCCAGTCTCTCGCAAACGCCACTGGAGTGACGTTGGAATTGGGCTCATCGCTTGAAGGCACAAGCGTTAACCAGCCCGCTTTCCTTCCCGACGAGCCCATTTTCATTGGGCTTTTTCTTTCGATCGCGCAAGCTCGCGGTCCTCCGGCCTCGGCCTAGACTCCTCGCTCTGATAGATGGCACTCACGACGGGCAAATGGCTGGTTTTGGTGTTGTCCTTTCAGATCCGGACGTCCATCCACTCTATCAAGGCCAAAGTCCACGTTCTCTCTTCATCGGGATGCGTGAATTTCGGTCAACACCGTTCCCAAGTGCGTTCCACCATGTGTGATGCAACCGGTCAACGGTCCGACCAAACCTGATCGTTAGTGTTCACGTGGTGGGACTCCTTGCTTATCCAAAACAAAGTTTATCCAAATCAAAGCTTACATGCGAACAGTCCGTAGACGACGGTCGTGCGTTAGCTGACAAACCAATCGTGTGCGGTTCCCAAGTCGCCGCCGCACACGGCCTGCACTGGTCATGCGGAACCATTGTTCGGGCGACACGACATTTTTTTAATCCTCCGTTTTTCGAAAAGGAAAACAAGCATGCGTAAGCTTTTTAACAACAAAAAGGGCCAAGGCCTTGTCGAGTACGGTTTGATCATTGCTGGAGTAGCATTGATTTGTGCCGCCGCGATTTCGGTGTTCGGCCACAAAACCAGCGACCTGATTGCAGCTACCGCTGCGATTCTCCCAGGTGCTCACGCCGATGATAACGGCCCAATCACAAGTGGCAAACTGATTGAGACAACGGGTGCAGATAGCGGGGCAATCGCCCTGGACGCTACCACCATCGTCGCAAACAACGACACTGGCCGATTGGATGCAAACGTCTTTGGTTCCACCACTGCAGCTGGTGGTGACGGCTTTGGCGGGCTGGTTCTGGAACCGTAAGCCACGTCGTTTTTGTGCCGAATGACATGAAACCCGCGGCGGGAAATCTCGCCGCGGGCTTTGTAACGTTTCCCCCCTGCGAGTTGCCGTTCATGTTCACCATGATTGCCTGCATTGTGCTGACTTTGCTGTTTGTCGCGACCGTGTTCGATTTTCGCAGTCGCATGATCCCTGATTGGATCGCAATCGTAATTTCATCATTAGCGATCGCATCTGCAGCGATGGGTTGGCTGGGGATCACTCCTATGTTGGTCATCATTGGTGGCCTACTGGGGCTGGCAATCGGTTACTGCCTATTTCGTTATGCCAACCTTGGTGGCGGCGATGCAAAGTTGATTGCAGCGTTGGGCGCCTTGGTAGGACCAGCAGGCCTACTGATCGTTTTATTTGGCATGGCCATCGCGGGAGGTGTTCTGTCACTCATAGCAATATCCCGCAACCAGCGAGACTACGCCTACGTTCCCGCGATCACCGCAGGGTTCGTTTGGTATCTGGGATTCGTTTCTCAGATTTGAATCGCAGACAACGGGTTCGATACACACGAAACAATGACAGCCAGCTGACTCCAATGATCACAACATTCGAATCACCAGAGAACAGCTGCACCTGGGACATTTGTTAACCGCAACCTCATTTCCAGTCATCCACGAACAAGAATGAAACAGTTCCACCGCAAACAACGATCCGGACAAGCACTCGTCGAGTTTGCACTCGTCGCGATGGTGCTGTACTTGATTGTGGGTGCGGCTCTGACATTTGGGCTATGGATTTATGCAGCCGGTCAAATCCAACAGGCGGCCAATATTGGTGCAAGGGAACTGTCGCAGACGCCACTTCCATTTGATTCCACGCTGGAAGATGCGTTGAACACATCAGTCGTTCGTCAGCGGATTTACGATGACCGATGGCTAGTCATCGACTTGGACCAATTAGAAACCGCCAATCCGGACTATAACTTCTTCACAGACGTCGTCCCCACGATGCCGCTGTTAAACCAACAGCTCGCACCTCTATACATCCTTGATCGATTTGATCATGACAATGATCCAGCGACTGAAGACTTGCGTCTGATGCGTTATCCGGGTGCCCTGCTGACGCGTGACGAGCCAATTTCCAGTCCTTCGATTAGCAACAAACCTTGGGTTGCCCAACAATACATCCTGCAGATTCCCATCGTGGTCGAGCGTAAGGCAGGTCATAACGGTGGTGGTGATGGTGAACGCATCCGATGGGTGAACGTGGTCGAGGAAATTGACACGGAAGACTTGCCTGACGACGACATGGGGGAGAACCCTGATCCCTTCTCACTGGAAAACCCCAACGAGGACATACGGGGAGTGGTCGCGTTGCGAATTCACTACCCTGCCCAATCGGCCTGGCTGAGCAGCTACCAGGATCGTGGACTTTTTGTCCCCAACGCGGGAGATCCCAACGCGGCCAATGATTCGGCAGTCGAATCCATCGACGGCAGTAACCAATCTGGCAGCCTGATTGAGCGACCGCTGATCACAACCAACAACACCGGTGAAAGCACCTACGCAGGCACTTACGGGGGTAAGTACGGACTAGGAGTTCACGGAGCGATGACGAGTCCTGACTTGACTGGCAGCGGAATTGGCATTCGTCCTTACCGACGTGTTCTGGTATCGCACGCAATTTTTCGCAGGGAAGTTTTTACATCCAACTCACCGTAAGGTCTGTTACGCAGCTCTGATCATCATGCAAAAACAAAAATCACCATTCGCATTTTTGAAAATCCCACTGGCACTCGCGCTAATCATCATCGTCATCGGTGGCGGAATAACCGCATCACTGTGGGCTGCCGGCGTGCCAATGGAAAAATTCGCATTTTGGAAAGTTGAACCCCAACGAGTCGCTTCAATCTCGCTGCCAATGAACTGGCGACCGATCCCAGCCTATAACAAAATCACGCGAACAGATCTACTCGACCCTAGAACCGGAAAAATCCACGGCGTCGAAATTCCACTCACATCGCTGGAAGGAATGAGTGCCACGATTAGAGGCCCCGAAGGAGAGTTGGTTGAACAGCCTGTTCAAAAAGCGGAGAAAACGGAATCAGGCGTCATCCTACAACTGAAAAATGGAACTGTCATCACGCAGCGACAGCTGATCAAACTTGGAGGTGCGTTCACCCAAGCAACCGATATCATCGGGCGCGTGGTCAAATCTGATAAATCACCGGGCTATGGCTTCGCCGAAGCCAATTTGTTTGAACAAGGAACACCTTCCGGTTTGGCAGGAGCCACCCCACCCGGAATGCGAGCCATGACATTGGAAGCCGGGCAACTTTCCGGTGTTCATCGCATCAGCATGGGTGAGCAAATTGACTTGGTCGCGAATATCCCACTCCAAAAACTTCATCGCTTTGAACTCTCCACGGGCAGCCAATTACCTGTTGGTGAAATGGTTATTGCCGGCGGGCGATCCGACCGGAATCAGGACAAAGAAACCACAGCAAGGCTGGTTGCAAGACAAGCCGTGGTACTGACCCCCGTGGTCAAACGTGTCAGTACCGAAACCTCCGCTTCGCTATCACAAGGCAAGCGGCTCTTGAGCGTTCCAGTTGAGGAAGTAGTCTTAGCGGTTGCCGCAGAAGATGTTTCGGCAGTCACAGCTGCCCTCGAACTGGGCGCGACGGTTAACGTTCTGGTCCGCAGTGGTCGCTTGAAATCAGGCGACGAAGCACCCACTTTGCCCGACGGCACGGTTGCAGTTCCTATCCCCGGGCAAATGTTGCTTGCGTACCAAACGATCCGGACAGGTAGCTTTGAGGATCCGGCAACTGCGTATGTACGAACGATCAACGTACCCACAGAAACCGCCAAGAAGTCGAATTGGATCACCGATTTATCGCAGCTTGTAGGTCGTGTTCCCCGACATGATCTGCCGGCTACGGTACCGCTTCGCGAGGAAGATCTAATGCCAGCTGGCACCACAGCGGGACTATCGGGTGCAACGCCATCAGGGCGAGTGCTTTTTTTCTTGGACCCCACTGGTCTGACTGGCGCCCACGCATTTGAGTTCGGTCAACACCTGGATTTAGTAGCCAGTCGCACGGAGGATCTGCCGGCAGGCGGCAACCGCGGTAGATTTGCCAACCTTACGCTCACCGAAGCGCAGCGAACACGAGTAGAACCCATTGCAGAGGACGTGATCGTCGTGATGCCGATTCACTCTCCTGCTAATCCAACGGTGAGCGAGAGCAGCAATGGCAAAGACGCCGCGTCACCAAAATTGATTGTCGCCGTCCGCCCTGATCAAGTTTCCCAACTGGAGTACGCGGTGGCGGTCGGATCAAGTCTCCGCGCGACGGTTCGCCCAGCAAACACCGCGGCAAAGGAAGAAGACGTCGTTGAAACACCAACAAAGCGTGTGAAAATGATGAAGTTCGATCCGTTATCGGGCGCCAAACGCACAGACATTTTCATTGGTGGGTCGCATGAATCTCAGTTATTCGGAGCAAGCCGATGAAGGATCCTCTAGCAAAAAACCAGCGTAGAGGGGGGATCTTGATTTTGGTGGTCATCTTGTTGTTTGTCCTGATGGCCATCACAGGCTTGCTGATCGATGTTGGAATGGCACGACTTACGCAGGCTCGCATGCAATCGGTTACTGATGCTGCAGCCATTGATGGCGGTTGGCAAATGGCACTGGGAAGCGATCAAACCGAGATTCGCGATGCTGTGATCCACCGCACCGACGAACTCTTTGAAACGTGGAGTCCCAAACGCCTTGAATTTCAAGGCGGCTACGACCTCAACAACGACGGAATTTTTGAGAGTTCCCCGGAAATAGATCCCGACATCACCGGCGAACCACTTCGTCACTCGCTCAATCAAAATCTCAACAACGAACCCGCCGGCGATATTGTTCTCGGCAATTACGACGAGACATTGATCCCGAATGTTCTGCCGGGACAACCCACCGGATACGACCGAACGCCTGTTTTCGTTGCCGACGCCGATGACCCTGATTCGATTCTCGTTCGTCTACGTCAAACCGATGAGCAAGCGATCCCTGGCGGTACTTCGGAAGGGAATCTGCCATACCTTTGGTCACGAGGTTCATTGCTAGATCTGGGACTGAAGGGCCAAGGAATGGCAGTTCGCAGTGAAAGCATTGCAAAACTATCCCCGGCAACAGCAGTGGGCAGTGCCAACAGTGAGTCGATTCCGTCTGTGCTTTCAGTCGCAATCCCACTGACCGAAGTTGTTTCCGAGACATTCAATCGTGACTCACTCATGACTTTTACTGATTCCCCTGAGATCGGCGCATCAGTCATCGACGCACCAAACTCAACACAGACGGGGATCGGCTACTTGCCCATTGCCAAACAGATGGCATCGGGACAATGGCAGGTCATCGGCTTCATGTTCGCTAGTATCAGCGTCGATAACGTCGTTCCATCGACACCAGTGGAACATGGTTTTTCCAGTGCCAACGTCACATCAAACCTTGCCGACATCTCCAACTTGTCAGATGAACTGATTGAAGCAAATCAATCACTTAACGGGCCTTACATCGCCCGCGCCGCATCGCTCACTCGCAGCCAACAGATCACTGGAGTTTCGCCATGACACAGATTCTTGCTGTCATTCAATCTGAATCACTCGAAGTAGAACTCGAGGCCGCAGTTTCAGCTCTCGGTGAAACGACAACACTGACCACGTGTCCCGACTTGGCATCTTCGGTTGCCCGCTTACGGCACGATGCGCCGGACTTGTTAATCGTTGAACTATGCGAGTCCTCGAATCAGGTCGGGGAATGGCAGCATGCCATCGAAGTGCATGACATCGCTTGTCCGATCATTGGCATTCTGGATGACGAATCTGAGGGAACCGACGAATTACTGGTCGAGTCAGTCCGAGTTGGATTCAGGGACTTTCTTCGTCGACCTGCCAGTGCGGGCGAATTAGCGGGAGTGATTCGGCGCATTGACAAGGCCAGACCCGAGGTGGCATTCCGTGGCCGTTTACTGGCTGTTGTTAGTACCAAAGGCGGCGTAGGAAAATCCACCATCGCAATCAATACGGCGGTTCACGCAGCAGCCACGGGTAAGCAACGCGTGTTGCTAGTCGATGCTTCACTGCAACTTGGTGTTGCTGCATCACTTTTGAACTTAGTGCCAAGCCTCACGATCGCTGATATCGCCACCATGCAGGATAGGCTCGACGCAACCATGTTGCGTGAAGTCACAACCCAACACGAATCGGGCCTGCACGTCTTGCCTGCGCCACCGACTCCTGCGGAAGCCTCAGAAATAGACGAGACTTGCATGTCTATCATTCTGGGGGTTGCTAAATCGGCTTTTGACCTGGTCATCGTTGATTCCTTTCCCCTGCTGGACGCGACAACCTTGGCAATTCTGGATCGTGCCGAACACGTCTGCGTGGTGACTGAAAATGTGGTACCGACCCTCACCGGGACCGCGGCGATGCTCAAAACACTGGACCAACTGGACGTCGCCCAGCAGCAGCGAACCTTGGTACTCAATCGCTATCAACGCTGCACCGGCAGTTTATCAGCCTCCGAGGTTTCGGACCAACTTCGCGAACCGGTCGGGGCTGTCATCAAACACGATCGCCGCGTTCTTGAGGCAGCCAACCTCGGTCGCCCCATCATACGATCCCAAAACTGGTGGGGTGTTGGTGGGTCGATGCGTAAGATGGCGGATGACCTTGTGGCCAAGACAACAGCGAACCAACCCATCGCACGCACATCGGATCAACGGATCACCTCGGACTCGGCAACCGAAGCAGAATCCAATTTAACAGAGCAACCTGTTACGCCAACGGCAGTGGAATGATCGATGAGTGAACCGACACCAGAATCAGAATTACGTTCTCGCTTGGGTAGAATTGGCCGCCCCACTCGATTACAGCGAGAAAAGACGCAACCAGAGCGACTCAGCCAACCTACTCCCGCTGAAACTACCGCATCTGCTCGACGCGGACGGGCAGTGACGGTGAAAGGTCGCCTGCACGGACAATTGCTCGATGACTTGGATCGCCGGGGTTTATTGAGTGCGAATAGCCAACAACTTCAAGAGGAAGTTGACGCATTTGTCACCGAGGTTGCTGCCAACGAACAATTGGCATTGAACGAGTCAGAACGTGCGCGTTTGTCAGCCGACCTGCTCGAAGAAACGTTGGGACTCGGTCCACTTGCTCCGTTGATGGCGGACCCATCAGTGACAGATATTCTGGTCAACGGCCCACACCATGTATTTGTCGAACGATACGGTAGCCTCGAAGTGACCGACATCGAATTTCGTGATGACGACCACTTAACCCGAATCATTCAGCGAATCGCGACACGCGTGGGACGACGTATCGATGAGTCCCAACCGATGGTTGACGCCCGATTGCCCGATGGCAGTCGAATCAACGCAACGTTGCCGCCAGTCACGATCGACGGACCGACACTATCCATTCGGCGATTCGGTAGACGCAGATTAAGAAGCGACGAGCTTCATCGCCTTGGCATGTTCAATGACAACATGGCCCACTTTTTTTCGGTCGCCGTGCGATCACGCCTGAACATTCTGATCAGCGGTGGGACGGGCAGTGGCAAGAGTACTTTTCTGGGCGCAATCTGCGAGAGCATTCCGGACAACGAGCGCATCGTAACCATCGAAGACGCAGCTGAACTAGTCCTGGATCAGTTGCACGTGGTACGAATGGAAACCCGCCCACCGAACGTGGAGGGAAGTGGAACCATCGCTGCCCGTGATCTGGTGGTCAATGCATTGCGGATGCGACCTGACCGGATCATTGTAGGAGAGGTCCGTGCAGGTGAGACGCTGGATATGCTGCAAGCGATGAACACCGGCCATGACGGATCACTCACCACAGCCCACGCCAACAGTCCGCGAGATGCAATCTCAAGATTATCCACCATGGTGCTGATGAGCGGCATGGAACTACCACCCTCTGCCATTCGCGAGCAGATTGTATCGGCGATTGATTTGATCATTCACGTACGGCGTTACGAAGACGGCATCCGGCGAGTCGAGTCCGTCGACGAGCTGGTCGGACTGGAAAGTAACACACCGCAATTGCAACAGATCTTCCGATTTGAGGTTTCCGGGCGCAAAGGTAAACGCCTGCAAGGCATGCATGTTGGCACCGGAACTGTGCCTAGGTTGGTCGAAAAATTACACGCACGTGCCATCGAAGTGCCGACCTCATGGTTCGAGAAAGGAAAAGGGTCAACTGCATGACGGCCCTGATTACCCTCGCAGTCACGATGTTTGTGCTCTCAGGTGCAACCCTCGTTTTACGTCGTTCTCTCGCGGGCTCAACTGCTGGCAACCGATTGGGAGATAGCATTGCGTTGCTTTCCCCTTCAACCGCCAGATCACAACCTGACGAGGCTACGACAAAAGCGGGCCATGCCCACATCAATCAACCTCTCTCGCGACCGTTGCGTTATGTGCCATGGATGCTAGGGATTCTGGCCTCACTGACTCTCTCTCTATTAACGTCGATTCCAACCACTATTTCGGTCGCGATTGGTTTTGTCATCGCTTTAATTTTTTCCCAGCTCGAAACCTCCTGGCAGGCATGGCGAATCAGTCAAGTTGAACGCCAACTGATCGATTTACTGGACATGATGATTCCTATGCTAAGAAGTGGGGCAGGTGCATCAACAGCTCTCACGACGGCATCGGAAGCGATAGCATCCCCGCTCCGGGAACAAATCGACTGGTGTGTGCAGCGGATTCAATTTGGTGACTCAGGTAGCATCGTTTTCCAAACACTTGCCAGGCGAATGCCGATCGATGCGATGGAACTGTTCGCCACAACCATGAGTGTGCACTGGGAAACAGGAGGTTCGCTGGCCCCTGTACTCGCGTCGGTAGCACGCGTCGCGCGTGACCGTCAGGAGGTCGCGCGCCGAATTCGCAGCAACATCGCCCAAAGTCAATTTTCAACAATAGCCGTGCTCTTGTTGATCTATTTTGTAGCGTTAGTGCTATGGCTGGATCGACCCGAAATAATGAATAAGTTTGCAAATAGTTCATTCGGTTCGGCCGCCATAGCCACCACCATCGTTCTGCAGGCTGTCGGGATTGTTTGGATGAACTCAATCAGCAAGCCAAAAACATGAGTATGACGCTACGAATCCTAGTCGTCGCATCACTCTGGACAGTGATTGCAATCCTTTGCTATGCCGTCATGCAAAGGTATCGCAAGCGAAATGACGCATTGGCACGATTTAAACGTGAAACAACGCCATCTGATGACTCCATCACAACCGAACTCAGGTTCAGTTGGTTGCGGCAAAAAATGATGGTGGCTGGGTTCTCGCGGCCAGAGGCGGGACCATTGTTGGTCGCGGCAACCTTACTCATGTTGATCGGTGGGGCGTTCTGCGCATTGATGTTCCGATGGGCGGGAATCCAGCAGCAATTGCTTGAGGGCATCGAGTCAGTGCCTGGTGGTTTGTCTGGGATCATGGCACCGGTGGTTATTTTGTCGCCATGGCTGATCACCCTTATTCTGGCATCCGTTCCAATCCTGTTCGTGCGGGCCTCGCGTCGGCGCCGAGTCAGCGAGGTTTCGCGAGATCTGCCTTTGGCGTTGGATCTATGGGCTACGCTCTCCGAAGGAGGTTTGGGTTTTGATGCGGCACTCGATCGCTGGCAGAAAACTCAACAGACCAATCGTGTGCTGGCAAATACGTGCCGAACTTTCCAACGCGACTTGATCGGTGGCATGCGACGCAGCATCGCCTACCGTCGCTTGGCAAGCCGACTGGAAATCCCGTCACTTTCGCGATTCACTGCGGCAATGATCCAGTCAGAACAGATGGGTAGCAGTGTTTCGGAGACACTGAGGTTACAGGCCGAAGATGTTCGCGCTGCACGCCGTGAAAAGTCTCTCACTTTCGCACAATCACTGGCTACCAAACGAGTGATTCCGTTGGTGATCTGTTTTCTACCTGGTCTATTCGTCTGGCCGTTGGGACCGTTCTTCACGCAACTGTTACAGATTGTCGATTCACTGACGGGTGGGGGGATATGAAACAGCTCTTCGACGCGAGCAGCGGAGCCATCTTGCTTCAATCAGTAGAAACCGCTGACAGTTTTTTGACACGTCTACGGGGTCTGCAGTTCCGCAACCACTTACCCACAGATCGTGGCATATTTCTAACCCCTTGTTCGTCTCTGCACACATGTTTCATGCGTTTCCCGATTGATGTACTCATGCTTGATGCGGACAATGTCGTACTGGAGCATCGTCGTAACATTCAGCCCTGGCGATTCGTTTTCTGCCCAAAAGAGACGACGAGCGTGATAGAAACCAAGGTTAATGCGTTAATCGAGATGACCGGGGCACGCGTCGCTTTGCAATAAGAAACATCCAGAAAACAGCATTCACCTACCCCTCTTTTCACTCAAGCATTGCGAGGTTTGTGACGATTGTAATGATTGTCCTATGGTCGGACCTTCACTCAACAACGCCGCACGTGCGCGGTTGTTCGTTCAATCTATCCGCTCAAGGAACTTGCCATGTCGTCTCAGCCGGCAACGCCGCTGACGCACTGTCAATGTATTTGTTTAGGCCTATGGCTGTCAGTCATTCTGACGCCCACCGCTTTGCTATCGCAGGATTTTGTTCCACCACCGGTGCAACCGCCTGCAATCCCTGGATTAAATGATCCGCTGCAGAGGCCCGTAGTCCCGCAAGTAGAACTGTTGCCCGACAAATCGAGCGACAACTTACCTGCTCTCGGTCCCTCACGAATCCAACCGGGTTTTCCAACCGAGTTGATTTTGCCGCCGCCCAGCGACGCGGCCCAGCAAAAGGTCAATCGTTTTGTCGAATCACAAATCGATCCAGAGATTCCGCTACCACTCGTACTCGGGCGGCCCAAGATTCTGCGATTGGCCGATACCCCCGCACGAATATACATTCCTGATGACGAGACCATCCGAACCGAGGTGATCGATCAGGAAACAGGACGTGAGCTGGCAGTAACCGGGATTCGCCCTGGCACCACCACGCTGATGCTTTGGTTCAACGACCAAGACGCACCCAGCGGACAGTCAGTTGTCAGCTATTTAGTGCGGGTGTATGCAGATCCAATCCTGACACTTCCAGTCGGTGACTTGGCGGATGACCTGAACGAAAAGTTCCCCAACAGTTATGTCGAACTCGATGAGATTGCCGATCGTCTGATTGTGCGTGGCCAAGCACCCGACGTGATCGAGATGTCGCAAATCTTGCAAGTCCTCGTCGGAGCGCGTGGAGTTCGCCCTGGAGTAACGCGTCCACTAAATCCGCCAACGGTTGCCGCAGCATATAACTTCGTGCCTAGTGATGACCCGCTTGTGTCTGAAGAGGCCGCTGCTGAACGTCGCCGAGTGATCGACCCACTCGCATTAGCTCAGGCAGGAATCATCAACCAGATGAAAGTTGTGGGCGAGCAACAAGTAATGCTGAAAGTCACAGTCGCGGAAGTCAATCGAAGTGCCGCTCGGAGCATCGGTCTCAACTTTGGGATCGACAACGATAGTGGACTGACTGTTTTCCAATCATTGACTGGCAATCTGGCGCAAAATACTGGCGGCAGTGGAAACCAAAGCGGCGCCAACATCCTCGCTTCTCTGGACATGGGACAAGTTCGACTGGCGATCGACGCTCTGCGTCGCATGAACCTGTCTCGCACGCTCGCCGAACCAAACCTTGTTGCAATGAATGGTCAGCCAGCGGATTTCCAAGCTGGTGGCCAGTTCCCCATCCCAATCATCAGTTCTGGTGGCGTCGGTAACAATTTGCAAGGCGTGTCCTTTGTGCCCTTCGGTGTTCAACTGGAATTCACCCCCTTCATTCAAGACCGTGACGTTATCCGACTTCAAATGAACGCGGAGGTAAGTACCCGCGATGAATCACTGGGCACAACAATCGGTGGCGGTGGAGGAGGAACACAGGTCTCTGGATTGAACAGCCGAAACTTCTCGACCACCGTCCAACTTCGCAGCGGACAAACGATCGCAGTTGCTGGGCTATTGCAAACCAACTATGGCGCCAGCACGGACCGTGTTCCCTTTTGGGGAGACCTTCCCATCATTGGTGCTACCGGCGGCGTGAACCGAACCAGCAGTGGTGAGCAGGAATTGGTGATCCTCGTCACGCCACACTTGGTCGCTCCGGTGGACGCTTGCAAGCAACTGCCACTGCCAGGCGCAGACACCTACGAACCCACTGACATCGAATTCTTCATTGCGAATCGATTGGAGAGTCGTCGTTCACAAGACTACCGAGCGTCAGTCCGCACGGACCACGCACGGCAAAAGCGTGCTGAACACTGTTGCCCCGAACTGTACATGATCGGCGACGTGGGCCCAACCGATCGTTGCTGTCCACAGTCGACACCTGTACCCCACGCTGCAATCCCGACAAATTCGCAACCAGCAACGCCAGTCTCCGCAAGGCCAATCACCGCAGCGCAGTCCAAGCACTTCACCGATTTAATTGAGTTGAGTGAGCAACCCATTACGGAAGAGAATCCAACGCTACGCGGAATGATCAAGCGAGGACCCCATGTTAACTAGAACGACTACTACAAGCCTTACCACAAGCTGCCTTGTGATAATCCTTCTGTCAGTATCAGGATGCGCGTCACGTGGCGGCATTCTCGGCGTTGATTGCTGTGCAGATATTCCGGCAGGCGCCATCCCCGAACCTGCGGGGACAAAGGTCTGTGATTGGCAAACAGCTCAAGTATCCGGAGCAACCGCCGATCAAACCGTATTTTACAAGGCGGACTTTATCGGAAGCAGTGCTAAGATTTCACCTGAGTCAATCAATCGCATCGCCCGTGCTGCAAACTCCGGGTTGGCAACGAGTCAGCCTTCCATCATAGAACCCTCAGGCGACGATAATTTAGACACAGCAAGAGTCGCCGCCGTCAGTCTTCAGCTAGCCACTTATGGCATCACGCAACCAGTCGTGAAGATCGCTACACCAGCAGCACTTGGCATGCAGGGTATCCAAGCTGAGCGAATTGCAGACGGACTCGGCAGTCTCGGCAACAACGCGTCTGGAAACGCGGGACGGGGCTACCAGTCGATGGGGATGGGCGGCGCGTTTGGCAGCACAATACCTGGAGCAATCTACTGATGAGCATCTGTCACAGAACCGCACCACGAGTTGCAACCCTAATGCTGTTTTCTGTCATCCTGATCTCGCCGGGTTGCGGTAGCATCGGCAAGGACAAACAAGCAGACTTTCTGAAACCATTTGCCACTAAGTCCTCCAACACAAGGGGACGAACGGCCCCGATGCCGAGCGAACACACGCTCTGCGTAGAAACCGCGAACGCGGTTGCAAGCCAAGGTCATGCCAAGGAGGCGATCAAGCTTTATGAACGTGCTGAATCTTTGGATCCGAGTGCCTCGTCAATCGATGCTAAACTCGCACCTCTCTATGCCAGCGTGGGAAATCACCCAGCAGCTATCGAACGTTACCAACGTTGCGTGAGTCAATCTCCCGATGACATTGAACTGTCCAACAACTTTGCGTGGACATTAATGGAAGCAGGACGTTACGATCAAGCTCTGGCTGAAGCAACACGGGGGTTGCAAATCGATGGCGACCACGCACGACTTCAATCAACTCTCGCCATGATTCACTATCGGCAAGGTGATCATGCAAAAGCGTTCCAAGGATTTGAAAAAGCCCACGGATCGATCGCTGCCCACCACAACCTTTCGCTTCTTGAAATCGATTCTGGCAACCTCGATTCCGCAAAGGGCCATCTGCGCATCGCAAAGCAATCTACGGAACCCAACTCGCAAGCCGAGGTCCTGTTGACTGCACTCGAGACGCAGCCCTCCCAGCATTGATCCTTCTTCTGTCCATTGGGTTGCCAATGTTTGATCAATCCAGCCACCACGCGGGCAGCACAGGTGCAGAAACGTGATGTCTGAGGCCGACCGACTCGCTGGTCCGACAAACGCACCACCGCTGACACCCCGCTGCCTGAGTTTCATGATGACGGCATCTCGGACTCCATCGGATATTGCCTGGCGTCGCAATTCACTTCCCTTCAACCCATTCTCAAGCGGCAAGCCGCTGCTTTCACACCAACCTGACATCAGCCATGTCACAAATTTGATATGTTACCGAGATTCCCAATCCCATCGATATTCCATCTTCTATCGCGTGTTCGTAGATTCTGGATCCAAATCGAAGGTCAGCCATAGTCGCTTACGGTGGAGCAAGAGATGATGCGGACCATATTCTTAAGCGGATGCGTTGCTGTTATCTCGTTGCTCATGCCCACAGTGGAAGCTCAGGAAACGAAAGCTTTGAAACCACTCGTGATCGGTGATCAACTGCCGGCGATTGGAAAGCGGGTAACCTGGCTCAAGGGTGACGAAGTTGGATCCTTTGCCAAGGGGAAAGTTTACGTCATCGATCTGTGGGCAACGTGGTGTGCGCCGTGCATCGAAATGATGCCTCACACTAGCGACATAGCTGACAGATACGCAAAACATGGAGTAGAGATTATCGGGCTCGCTTTGGACCCCGGTAGTGCAACCACGACCAAACAGTTCGTGGAAACCAACGCAACACTGATGCGTTACGCTATCTGCGAAGACATCGATGGCCAGATGAAGACGGAGTACATGGCGCGAACCGGAACAGCAGGAATCCCAACCGTCCTGATCATCAACAAGGATGGCATTCTGGCGTGGACGGGACACCCCAAAAACATGAGTGGCCCACTTGCTGAGATCGTGCTCGAAACCTACGACCTCGCAGCTGCAAAGCAAACGTTGAATCGACACGGAACAGCCCTGGGAAACATTCCCAAGACACCTGCGTCTTCAGGAAAAACCGACAAACCACATCCACCAAGAGGTACAGACCGCGACGCGCTTCGCAACATCTTTGAAAGAAAAGATGGTGACGCCATGGTCGAACTGGCCTCATCGATGATGGGCAACAAGGCTCGACTGGTCAACGCTTTAGGAATCAAGGGCAAGGGTCTTTACCACCAAGGCAATTTCGAGGAGGCCGAATCAACCTTCAACTCAATTTGCAACGAATCTGGCGAGTTCAAAACACAAGTGCTTTGCGGCGTTGCAGAATTCCTCGTCATGCAATACAGGGACAACCCCGATCGCAATCTCACCTTGGCAATTTCTCTTGCAGAAGCAGCAGTAGCAAATCGGACAGGCCAACAGTGGCCCGCAACTGGAACCCTGGTGTTCGTCATGAAAGTCGTCGAATTTCACACAAAGGGCAACAAGAAAGAGGACGTGAAATCACACAAACTTTTTTCAGAGAAGCTCGAGCAATACGAACACCTGAGGAATTCAAAACCCCAAGAAAGTCGTCTGACCACTAGCAATCGCCGGACACTGCTCGGCCAGTAAATACGACACTGCTAGGCCAACGAACAGCACAAGTCACTCCACGCAATGATAACAAATCGATCATTTCAGCCCCAAAAAAGAATCCATAACGAGCAATTCTCCTTTAGCGCTGCTTCTGACAATTCCTCGTCCCTTACCGTGTGATCCTCACCAAGCTGCGCTGGTTCACTCCAACCTATTCCATGCAAGATGGACTTCATCAGAGTTTAGGCCTGCTCCGTGGGACCACTGAACATCAGCCGGGATTTGAAACTTTTGTGCAAGCGTTGAGCCGAAGGTGTTTTCCCTGTTCTCGCTAAGAATTTTCCCCAATTCTGGAAGGATTCGGGTTTTCTGTAATAAGTCCAGGATGCCAGATCACTAGTTAGGTTGAAATGATCCATTAAACGAAACCAAGCAATGAAACCAACCGAGCAGCAGCGCATTTTCGAAGAATGGCTCGGGCTACACAGTGGCCTGCTATTCAAGGTTGTTCGTGCCTACGCATTCAACCCTCACGACCAAGACGATGTCTTTCAAGAGATCACAACACAGCTTTGGGATTCCGTAACGGGCTACCGTGGCGACTCTGGCATTACAACCTGGATCTATCGCGTGTCACTTTACTGCGCTATCGGATGCTCCAAACAAGAGAATCGTCAGTCGATCATCGCTGAGGATCAAATACTGTTGCAAAAATCCAATGCTGTGAACCCGCAACTGGAATGGCTCTACGAACAGATCTCCCTACTTGATGAGATCGATCGTTCGCTGACGTTATTGATGCTTGATGGTTTTAGTTACAGGGAAATCGGTGACACGACGGGTATTTCGAAAAACTACGTCGGTGTGAAATTGAATCGCATCAAAAAACGGCTTACAGAACAGTGCACCGGGGAAGACAACCATGGAATTTGAAGACATACAAGTCATATGGAATTCAGAACACGACGAACCTTTGTACGGAGTGAACGAAGAGGGTTTACACAACACCCTGATAAACAAAAGCAAGCAATTTCGGCGGGTGATCTTTTGGCAGACTTTCCAGACTTTCTGCGGTTGCACGATCGCGATCACGGCAATCGCTGGCCTGATTCTTCTCAACGCATTTGGCGTGCTGGGAGACATTGGCTCTTCGCGAGCTTTGTACGGATGGGAAATCGCGGCATTACTGGTTGCGCTGCTCTGCTGGTTGCAATTTGGGCTGTCGGTTTATCTCGGGAATAGACAACAGAAAAAAAATGGAGAGAAACACGACACGACGTCGCTCCGCGATGATCTCGACAAGGAGATAAATTGCACCAAATATCAGATCAACACGCGATCACAAATCATGCTGGGTTTCGTCCCACCCTATATTGGCAGTACCCTTTTGATCATCATTGTGTTTGGTGTCAGTGGCATTTCGTACTGGGCAATTGTTCCGGTCGTCGTGGTGATGGCAACCGCTCTCATCATCGAGTCCCGATGCCAACGACGATTCGTTGAGCAGAAGATCACCCCGATACTTCACGAACTGGAGACTCTGCGTGAGAAGCTTACGGCCCCCCAACACGAAGCAACTGCACTGGTCGGCAGCAAAAACAGCACGGGCCTGTAAGCGAGTGCTTCAACAACGCATTTTCTAATCGTGAGTTTGGTTGTGGCAAGAAGTTTCATTACCTCTCGTTCGATGAATGATCTGTCTCCAAGGTCAACCATACTATTTTCGGTTGACTCGGAACACAGAAGTGCTTGCGTGCGTTCGGTCTCGGGGCGATTCCCGGTGCGCAATCAATTGATCAACATCCGTGAACTTCAGTGAGTTGGAAGAGGCGTGAAGTTCGTTAGTGACTACCTCCCGGTCTCTGCACCATTGAGAGCGAGAGACTGGGGGGGGGGGTAGTCAAGAACGAACGGAGCTAGAACAGTGGTCGCTACCCATTCACTGCTTCTTGTTCTGAGAGCTTTTAAGGGGGTAAGCCTGTTGATTGCCTGTCCTTTGAAGTATCGAAGATGGGTCTGACAAGTCTTATCTTTCAGTGTGAGACACAAAAATTTGCAAGCTATAAAACAGCTTGTTACGCTATTCCGATGCTTTTGATGTAGCAATAGCTACGCCCACCCCTGTAGCAATAGCTACGCCCCCCCCAGTAGCAATAGCTACGCCCACCCCGAAGACGCCCGCCAAAGAGCACTACCATGAGCCACTACTTCATAAAACGTGGTGAAAAAGTCCACGGACCCTACTCAACCAAGCAGGTCAAATCAGGACTGGAATCAGGCAAACTAAAAGATGCTGACCTTATTTCTGAAAGTAAGTCTGGCCCTTGGCAAACGGTGACAGCACAGCTTCAAGAACCTGCACCAGTGGCAGAGGCAGTCGGGGAGGACTTCCCGGAGGGCGAAGGTAGCCTATTTGATAGTGTCGAAATCCCTGCTACGACTACGACGTTCAAACCAAGTTATCCTGCCGTACAGCCAAGTGGTACTAGCGAAACATTCGCTAAACAAGAAACGAAATCAGTCGAAAGTAAACCGTCGGAAAAGGCCACCCCAATGAGCGCCTTGGAAGAAGCTGAAAAAGAATTGCGACAACAGCAGCAGGACCAAAAAAAAGCGCAAGCGTGGGACGTTTCAAATGTCTTCGCCGGCATGTCAATATTGGGTAGCAGCACATGGGAGCTTGTTAAGACAGAGGGGATAGGATCCGCGATCCAAAATCTTAAGCAAGCGTTAACGGATCCAGAAAAAAAGCCCGCCGCCACTGGGATAATTTCTTTACTATTAAGTCCAGTGATTTTGTTACTTCTTGTCGGTCCGTTGTATCTACTTGGATCCGCATTAATTCCAGAGACATCTTCCTACCAAGCCAACAGCGGAATTACAAATGCACAAGCCTCCGTAGATGCAGAGGTTGAAAAAGATCAGAGCAGAGCAAAAAGAACGCGTGAGACACCGTCTGATACACGGCCTGCTACCCAAATACCCTATCGCTACCAAGGACTATGGCGCATGCGATCGGTAAGTTTTGATGAAGGCAGGACTGTCAGCCATGACAACGGCAAACCGTTCGTCTTCGTCAAAGACGGCCGGATCGAATCTCGCGTCAGCGGAACTCCGAATCAGCGTGTTGTCCAAGTTCGTGAAAGGCAAGGTGGTTGCATTCTCGTTCTCGATAACAATCTTGTATGGACATTACTGGACACGAATGAAGGCGTGACGAAGGTCATCGTCTATGGCAACGGCGGGAAAGAACGCATTCGTTACCTCGTCATGATTCAGTAAAAAGGACTGACATTCCGGTTCCACGCCAAGCAGAGCAGCGGGAAGCCGATCACGGGACGTTTCATTTAAAAAACGATGACGGCAGCATCATCCCACATCGCAACGAATAGCCGGCACCATTCGCACCCCGATCAGGTTCCGTTGCCTGCTTTTAGAACTGCGTGAATAGCGTTTTTTTCGAGAAACTGAAATCAGTTTTTCGATAACAGGTCTGCTCGTAGACTTCAGGAAACGATCTCTAGCAGCTTGCAAATTTCGGGCACCTTCTTGCCCTTGCCGAGTTCCAAATCCGCTTTACGCAACTTGGCAACGATCTGATCCACTGTGTGACGTTTCTGAGACATTCTGAAAATCCTTTCCGGGCACTAAGCCCGATCAAGATTCCCTCACTCACAATGGTGCAATTCTATGAGGGGAGGTCAATAAAATTAAGATCGATAAACATTCAGCAAGTGCTTGTTCGGTTGCTTTTTTTCTGTCTCTTTACTTATCTTTGTTTTTTGTTTCTGATGTTGATTCAATGTCTTTGACTCTTTTGTATTCAATGATTCCCAACGCCATATCATCACAAACCAAATCACCATTAGAGGTGAGTTTGTATCTGGCGCCATCTACAACAACTTCCCCTGTATCGTTGATTGACCATCTACGCCTGAAGAGAAGTTCTCCCTGACATAACATGTTCGCCGCACCATTTGGCTTAAGAACCCACGTTGAATTGGCTACATACTCCCCGATGCCCTCATAAGCCCCCACAACACTTTCCGGCGTCGCAGCAACCGTATCCATAAGGTGCTGCGAGTCGGCACTGGAACGTGAACTAGTTACTGCTTTTGTTACTGCGGTGTTCTCTAAAGACTTTCCACATCCGGCAGCAAACAAAACAATCAGAATCAAAAATCGATGCATAGCTTCTCTCTTGTGAGTTTATTGTTTTATGTATTTGTCGATCTGCGGTTGGCAAGCTTCGGACATTTCGAAAAACTCCACTTTTGCTAAGCTTTTGGCTTGTTGGTCATGATCAACCCGTTTAATCGAAGCCACTGAACCTTGGCCAAGCATTCCGATTGGGCGTCTGTGATGCAAGTTAATCCATTCAATTCGAGGTAGAGTTCAACCTTACTTAGGTTTTCCGCCTGTTGGTCAGTGTTGGAAGTTAAGCCGTCTAGTTCTAGGTGCTTGACCTTGCCCAGGCTTTTTCGTGTTCCCGAGAATTGGTGACTAGTTCTTGGGGCTACTGTCAATTTTACAATTGGGCAACGCTTTCTGAAGTTCGGTAATCTGCTCCTGCGTGATTTCGGGGTTGTCTTTGAGATTCAGCTTCTTCAATCCAGTGAGGATCTGCAGGTCCTGAATATCGGTTAATTGATTTCCACCGAGATGCAGCATTTCTAACTGCGCAAGCTTGTCCAGCCCCTTAACGGCGGTTAATTCATTGTTGTTGAGAAATAAAATTGTCAACTTTGTGTGCCTCTCGAGCGATTTTGCAGAGGTCAGCTTGTTGTCGCTGAGGCTCAGCGTGGTTAATTGCGTGAGCGTTTCTATACCCTTTACGTCAGTCAAATTGTTGTTGCCGATATTTAGGTATGTTAACTTTGTTCGTTTCTCCAGGCCCTTCACATCAGTCAGTCTATTGTTGCTGACGTTCAGCCTCTCTAACTCTGTCAGCTTTTCCAGTTCTTTCATATCGGTTAGTTGATTGTCATTGAGCCCCAGCTTTTTCAACTGCGTGAGTTTGTCCAGACCCTTTAGATCGGTCAGCTGATTGTGATCGATCCGCAGTTCTTCCAGCAGCGTGAGTTTCTCTAGATCCTGGGGAATGGAAGTAAGTTTATTGTTATCGATAGTCAGCTTATTGACTTGCCGCAAGTCATCTTCAGTGAGCTCATGTTCGAATTTCTTGTTCCCTTCACGGATTGCCTTTTCAATAATCGGGTTGGAAATGAGGTTGGCAGTATCGTCAGCCGATGTTGATTTCGTTTCGGATACTCTTCTGTACTCAGCTTCACCCCAATTGCCAAACATTCTGAGATCACCCTTTGGGGTGACTGAAAACCTCAGGTAAGGATAGTCTTTTGCACAGACGTGACCCGCACTATCGATATACCAAATAAACACAGCTCCGCCCAAATCTGGCGTTCTTATCAAGCCGTTTTTTTGCAAAACAAATTTGCTCCATGTTGTGCCGGCCCATTCAGAATTTTCGTCAATTAGAAAAGTTCCGACAATACTTTCCGGCGTGGCAGCCACATATTCTTGTGCTATGACGTCCTCTTCGCTGCTCTGAAAACTCTGCTTGGTGTTAATTACGGCTTGCTCATTTTCACCACACCCAGCAAGCACTAGCACAATCAGTATTAGCAATCTTTTGATATTGGTTTCCATTCTTCGATGTAAGCCTTTCTACAGTCCATACATTTGCGAGGCAGTTCTGGGCGAAGCTAACCTCTGAATCATAAATTTTAGGAGCGAACAAAATCCAACAAGTGATTTTCAGGTTGCTTGTTCCCTGTCACTTTACTGATCTTTGATTTACATTCTCCGTTTTTCATTACCCAAGAACCAAATCACAGTCGAACTCTACGGGGTCAGCTTAATCGTCTGGTAACAACAAACCAGATCCGCAGGCTGGGACGTGTTGAGGCGGATGCAGCCTGATATCATTCGGCGTCGAGGATACCCTTCAGCCAATCCGGAGGATCCGGGAGCAGGTCCACCTCGTAAAAGTGCTCAATGAATCTCGCAATGATGAGTGACACGAAGATCACATAAAACAAGATGGCAGGAAGAGAAGGGAGTCTTTTGCTTTTTGTTTTTTCCTTACTCATTTCTCGTCTCGCCACCCAAAATCAAAGACAAACTCGTAGTCGATGCAATCGTCCATACTTCGATGTTACCTTCCATGGCCCGGCCTCGCACCACACAATTGCACCCAGAGTCGAAAAACCTGCCGTTCAGATGGCTTAAGGATCACTTGGCGAGCAAGTACGAGACCAACTGCCGTTCTGCAAGTCAGTTCTTCAAAGATGTTTGGGCAGACGGCGAGTTCGCTGGCGGTAACAAAAACCGCTCTCTTGTCCTGAAAGACTGAATGCAAACTCTCATGTTCGCTCCGGCATCTGGCATCGCTTTTGGCAAACTAGACTCTTTGACGCACTAAGCTCTGAACCCTTCTGACCTCCCCCCATAGAATTGCACCATTGTGAGTGAGAGAATCTTGCTCGGGCGTACCGCTCGGAAAGGACTTTCAGAATGCCTCAGAAACGACACACAGTTGATCAGATCGTTTCCAAACTTCGTAAAGCCGATGTTGAACTCGGTAAGGGCAAGAAGGTGCCCGAGGTCTGCAAACTACTGGAAATCGTTTCCTGAAGTCTCTGAACAAACGTATTATCGCTGGCGACAGAAGTACGGTGGTATGAAGCCGGAGATGGCCAAGCAACTGAAAGCTTTGGAGAAAGAGAACGCACGGCTGAAAAAGATGGTTGCCGAGCAAGCCCTCGATATGGAGATCCTCAAGGAGGCCGCCAAGGGAAACTGGTAAGCCCTGAACGTCGCCGACGCACGGTCTCTACCGTGCGTAGCCGTTTGGGGCCAGAAAGAGTCTCGGAGCGTCGTGCCTGCCGCGTTCTGGGTCAACCACGCAACACCCAGCGATATCAGTCGCGTCGGGTGGACGATGAACCGCGTCTACTGCGGGAGATGCGTTTACTGGCTCGTCAACGTCCTCGCTTCGGATCTGGCCGTATTTATCGGTTGTTAACTCAGCGAGGTTGGACGGTGAACGAGAAACGAGTCCATCGACTTTGGAAGCGAGAGCATATGCAAGTCCCACGAAAACAACATCGCAAGCGACGCTTTCCTGGCGGAAGTGAGAACGGTTGCGTGCGTCACCGTGCCCGCTACAAGAATCATGTGTGGTCATACGACTTTGTGACAGATCGGACCGAGGATGGTCGTCAACTTCGGTTGCTGGTGGTGATCGACGAGTACACGCGAGAATGCTTGGCGATAGAAGTAGGACGTTCGTTTAGTGCTCAAGATGTCGTAGGTGTGTTGCAGTACCTATTCGCCGTACGCGGCACCCCCGAACACATTCGCAGTGACAACGGCCCAGAGTTCGTATCGAAAGTAATCTGCCGTTGGCTGAAAGAAGCTGATGTCAAAACA
>Ga0315322_10000491_pt1 | contig 29497 bp, 34 predicted proteins | sample M110021515metaG_FD_203461 | JGI IMG/M metagenome (GOLD analysis project Ga0315322, IMG submission 203461) | Ammonia-oxidizing marine archaeal communities from Monterey Bay, California, United States - M1 100m 21515 | ecosystem: Environmental > Aquatic > Marine > Intertidal zone | place: USA...
TATAGCATATTCTTGCTATAATTTTAAAAGTTATGAAACATATGATAAAATGGCTGAAGATAACAGCCGGCATAAACATATATCTATCCGTTATAATGACATTTGTGTTTTTAACACTACTGTTTGCAATAGTGTCTGATTATAATTTAACCAATGCAGACGAATACGTTAGGTTTTTAATTAAAGAAGAACTAAACAAGCCTAATGCAAGTAACTAATTACACAAACAGTCTCAAGATTTATTTTCTTTCCTTTGTGGTTTTACATATAATTGCACTTGGTATACTCTTCCCATTTATAGCCTTTATACTTTTTGTGGTAGGTGTACCAGCCTTATATGTAACAATGATATATGCAATGGTGTATAATTATTGCAAACAGGAAGGTATCGACTTTCCTTACAAAAAAGGACTACCAATATTTGATGTAGATATACATATGACACCATTCTATTACCTAAACGATTACGACCCATTTATAGATTATCTGGATTATGACCCACGTTACTAATTACACAAACAGTTTGAGAATGTATGCTATTGCTATTGCAAGTGTTCATTATGTAGCATTGGCTTGGTTGTATCCTGACATTGCTATTACTATTGTGTGTGCGCCTGGTATGTTATATCTATTATTTGTGTATTGTGATTTGATGTACACAATAGAAGACAGTAATAGAAAGACATTACTAAAACTAATAGACTCTGCAGACAGTGAACACACAAAAAACATTTTAACATTAGAATTAATATATAACGATGAAAATAGTGTTTTTAATAATCCACGACAATCTATGTTAGGATTTTAAAACAGTTGATAAATAATATTGTAATATAGCAGTTGGCATATTACAACTTATATATAAGGAGAAAAAATATGAAAGGATTGAAAAATGCGTTCTTTGGTATTTTCTTTGTAATCTTTGCTCAAGGTTGTGCTACAGTAGGTACTGTAATCGACGGCGGGCAAGAACTTGCAACAAACACAATTGACACAGTAACAGGTACCGCTAGTGGTATTGTTGGATCTGTAGCAAATGACGTTGGTAGCATTGTTCAAACTGGTGCAGAAGTAGGTGTTGGCTTAGTCCAAACTGCGGCTAGTACTGGTGCTGGATTAGTCGAAACAGTACAAGCAGAAATTGATAATCAAACTGATGCTTTACAAGACGACAAAGAAGAACCTAAAGAAGAGCCAAAAAAGTAAGACGCTCATTCTTTAAGCCTTTTGTTTTTAACGGAGATAGTTCTACTAAAGACAAAAAGGAAGATAAAGACATCACCTCGAAAGAGAGTGAGCAGGTGACAGACGAGGATATTAAAGAACTTTTACTGCAAAATAAAGTTCTAAAAGAGTTATTGAAAGATAAACTTTTGGAAGAAGCCGTAAAAGAATATTGCTCCAAGAAGCCTGATGAATGTGAATAAATTACTTTTTATCATAACAATAACATTTCCTCTGTTTTTAACAGCAGAGGAAATTGTTTTAGACCTTTCCTATAATCCCCCACTAGATCCTTTTTACTGCGATAATAATCCAATTGAATGTAAACCACTGTCACCTATAGTACCAAAGTTTGATATGACTCCACGTGCTACTAATGGACAATGGATAGCATTTTGGACGTTTCAGTTATTAGATGTTTATTCAACATCACGAGCATTAAAGTACGATTGTGTAACAGAAATAAATCCGTTGTTTACAGAATCGCCTAGTGATGCTAGATTGGTACTTACAAAAACACTTTTACTGGTACCTGGCTTAGTATACAACGATTACTGGAAAGAAGTCACACCTAACGAACTTAATGACACTAATATGGTATACTCAGTAGTTGTTGCAAATAACTTTAGGTTACTTAATCAAGCCAAAGACACTTGTAATAAACGATAAATACACTTATGCAATTTGATGAACTAGTACAAGAAGCGGCAACATCTGAGACCAAAGTCTATAATAAAGCACAGACTTTATTTGTGCAACTAGGGTTAGAAGCAAGAGCACCATCAGTTGCAAGGGTTAGTAAAATAAGACACATCAGAATCAATAACAATGCAGAAGAAATTGTAAGATTGTTTACTGAAAAAGGCATTGGTATAGATTTTGATGATGCACCAGCATTAAGTGGTATGTATTCTCAATCATTTAAAATAACTTTCCCTGTAGACTTTGAAGATTTAGATTTAGCAGGACAAGAACTTATTGGACTTGTTGCTCTTAGACAAAATTCTAAAGTTGGTATAAAATCACTTACACCGAAAAACTTAGGACTAGCAGGTAAAAGTTTAAACAAAAAAGAGTTAGGTAATTATCTAAAACAAAATCTTCCAACATTAATACAAGACGAAGCATTGTTAGAGTTTTTATTGCAGTTGGTAGAAGTAGCATTAGAAGAAAAAACAGAAGTTGATGCTAATGTTATGGAATTAATAGATCCTAATGATGTTAGACAAACAGGTGTCGATTTTGGAGAGATACTTACGCCTCTTATGTTAGCAACAGATTCAGAAAGCATAGACTTCCCTCCAGGCAATGAAATGTTAGCAGATGTAATTATAGCAGGTATGCCTGTGAGTGTTAAAAGTGCAAGTGGTAGCGGTACAAGTTTTAAAGCAATCAAAGGCTATATGGATAAATTCAGAGATGAAGCAGAAGCAGGTACTATTGAAATGGATGCCGATGACGAAAAAGTACATCAATTCTTTAGAGCATTCGTTGACACAGAAGGAAGAAATGTTGATAAAATTATTGCAGGTAGTGAAAAAGCAGATACACCAGAACATAAATCAATGTCGTTAGTGATAGGCAAAGATACATTTACATTTGCAGATTTAGTAGAATATTCCGAAACGTTTAATGAATACTCGGACTTTTTAAAAGCAGTATATCCTATAAGTATGTCGGGCAATGATGACGAAGCAGAAAATTACAAGCCTAGAGGAATGCCAGCAGACCATAAATTTTATATGGGACTTACAGAAATTAAACCCAAAGCCAAACAGGCAGGAAAGCCTAGTTGGGACGCCAGTAAAGGCACAGCAGGTGCAAATATTATGACCTATATATTGGGAACAGGATTTTTAGCAGATGCAAAAACAGTAGACAAGAAAGACAAATATAACAATATGATTAAAAACATCTTACAAAATGCTAGAGCCGAGTTGGCAAAAATAGATATTACAGCAGATGGAAAGATTATTGTTAGCAGAAAACCTTTTTCAAGTTTAGATTACGAATTTCAATACCACGCACCAAGTCATATGGCAGGTAACAATTTGCCAGGCTTTTCTGCAATCTTACACTAAGATATTAAATACCATTATGAATAAAGAAATAGTCACAGAAGTAATTCATTATTCGGATAGATTATTCAGTTTTAAAACCACAAGAAGTAGCACATTTAGATTTAAAAATGGCGAGTTTGCTATGATTGGATTAGATGTTGAACCAAGGCCTATATTAAGAGCATACAGTATTGTAAGTACTAATTATGATGAACACTTGGAGTTTCTCAGTATTAAAGTTCAAGACGGACCTCTTACAAGTCGTTTACAGCATTTAAAGATTGGAGACGAAGTAATAGTTAATCCTAAAACAACAGGCAGTTTATGTATAGATTATGTACACGCAAAGCCTAACTTAATAATGCTCAGCACAGGTACTGGACTTGCACCTTTTATGAGTATTGCACACGATATAGAAACTTATAATAAATTTAAAAACGTTTACTTGTTTCACACAGTAAGGAACATAAACGAACTAGCATATAATCCTCAGTTAGCATTATTACAAAATGCTTTTAAATTTAGATATATTTCAACTGTAACCAGAGAAGAATTTGAGAGACCAGGAAGATTTTGGGATTATATTGAACCTACATTAGAACGAACATTTAGAAAAGACCTAGATGTAGTAATGGCTTGTGGCTCACCTGAAATGAACAAAGAATGCAGGGAATATTTTTCAGACTTAGAATGGGAAGAAGGCAATACAGGAGAGAATGGAGACTTTATGCTAGAACGTGCATTTGCAGGTTAAGTCAATAAATATTAATATGAAATGGTTATATAGTGGTTATGCAGTTGCAGTATCAATTGTATTATTGCTTGGTTTAAGAATAATAGATCCCACATCATTACAAAGTTTTCGAAGTCAAGTTTTTGACAGTTACCAACAATTAGACGAAATCAAACAAAGCGACAATGTTGTATTAATTAATATTGGCGAAAAAAGTTTAGCAAAATACGGACAGTATCCTTTCCCTAGACAATACTATGCTCAAATGGTAGTAGACGTTGCTATGAAGAATGGCGGTGTTATGGGTTGGACAATAATGTTTCCAGAAGCAGATAGGTTTCAGGGAGATGAAAGTTTTGCAGGTATGATGAATCAGAACGTGATGAATGTTCCTGGTGCAAGAAAGAATCCTGTAAACTATAATGTATTAAGCCAAACACCAAGTGTTAAAGGTATAAAGTCTACAGGTCCACATATAGGCACAGGCACAATAGGCCCAGTTCCTGCAAAAGATTATTTGCTTACTTGGCCCAACTTGGTTACTAATGTAGACAAGTTAGAATCAGCAAGTAACGGTAAAGGAGTAAATGCATCAGCACCACAACCAGACAATCAAACAAGAACATACCCACTTGCTATTACTGTAGGGGATAAAATATATCCTAGTTTTGCAGTTGAAATGTTGAGAGTACACACGGGCAAACCCAGTTACATTATTAAAACATCAGAAATAGGAATACAAGAAGTTGCTGTTCCACCTTTTGATCCTATAGTAACAAAACCCGATGGTACTGCTTACATACGTTTTAACAATGACTTCCAGGAAATAGAATACGAAGGTGCAGAAAGCATACCTGACTTAATGGGCAAATGGGTAATTGTAGGAGTAACAGCAGAGGGTATTGCTAATCCTGTTCCAACTCCACGTGGAAATTTATATCCGCAACAGATACAAGCCGCTATGCTACAGAATTTTATCGATGGATCAAATATACAAAGAAGTCAATTGAGTGCGTTATATGAAGTCTTAGTTGCTTTAATGAGTATGATTTTAATCACACTAGTGGTTAAGAGAGCACCTATATGGGCAAGTGCTCCTATGTCTTTAATTTTAATGAGTGCAATAGCATACTTTAGTGTGTATAGATATACCAGCAGTTTAGTATTACTTGATGCAACATTTCCAGTTTTAAGTTCATTTTTAATATTCACACAATCAGCATTTAATAATTTCTATGAACAGTTTAAATTGAGACAACAAATCAAAGGACAGTTTGGAAACTATATATCTCCCGAGTATGTAGATATGATTGTAAAAGATCCCAGTTTAATGACACTAGGTGGCGACAGGAAAGAGATGAGTTTTATGTTTGCTGACATAGTAGGCTTTACTCCTATATCAGAAAAATATATGAAGGAAGATGACCCAGAAGGATTAGTAGAACTCATAAATGAATTCTTAGACAAGATGACAAAAATTGTACTAGCCAACGGCGGAACCATAGACAAGTATATGGGTGATTGTATAATGGCATTTTGGAATGCGCCAATACCGTGTGATAACCACGCCGAGATGGCAGTTAAGACTGCAATAGAAATCGAATTGCTAGGTGACGAATTAGAAAAGGAAATGGAAGAACGTGGGTTACCTAGAGTAAAATTTGGCACAGGTGTAAACACAGGTCCTTGCATTGTAGGTAATATGGGCAGTGAAGCAAGAATGGATTATAGTGTTGTAGGCGATGCTGTAAACTTAGGTGCTAGATTAGAAGCACAGACAAGAGCGGAAGATGTTCCAATTATTGTTTCTGAGTTTACTTATTTGCAATGTCCAAATTTATCATTTGGTAATTTAGGTGAAATTAAAGTGAAAGGTAAAGAGATTCCTGTTAGAATGTATACTCCTTTATTCGACGGCGAACAACGTAAACTTTACAAGTAATTAGTCACCGTAATCAAATTGTGCGAAGTCATCGAACACTCCAACATAAGTTTTTAAGTCCTTGCGTATTTCTATAATATGTAACATCTCTAGACTTACGTTACCTTCTTTTTTCATATGATGAAAGTATTTAGAAATTAAGTTGTCAATATTTTGTACGTCTAGTAAGCAACTATGAATAAGTTCTTGACGCCAAGTATTTTCTTTAAACAATCCTAGTAACCAAATATGTCTTTCGTCATCACTATTAAAGTGTAACATTAGATTTGATATTTCAAAATACAATGCTCTTGCTGGATTTATATCTTTTCTGTATTTTTTCATAAGAGAAGGAAATACAAATATATCCTTTCTAGTTCTTAAATTTTGCATTAAGTTTGCATACTCTTCAGAAAATGTTTCGTGTAAATTATGTTTATCTTTTCTCAATTTACCTGTAAGTTTTCTTTGCAAATTAGCAAATATTTTTTTATAACCATCAGACAAGTCTGCGTAGTAATGCTCTTTTAAGTTTTCTATATTTAAAATACCCGTAAGGTATTCGTCTGGTATAACATTTGTTTTGTTAAACTTTTCTAAACTTTCTTTAAACCTAATCAGTTTAAAGTCTAATATTTTACCTGCCAATCGAATAACTCCTTTGCTTCATCTATGTTCGCAAACAAATTACTTCTAGATACGGAATTGATTTTTTGACTTGCTATAAAATCATCGTCCTCGATTAAGTCTGTGTTTAGTGTGTGGGACACCTTGTCGATGTCGGTTGTAATCTCTTCATAAGTAATTTCTTCATCTAGTATATCCTTTATACTATCGTACTTATCTAAATGTTCTTTAAAGTACACTATGTCATCTTCTGTGAGCCTTATTTGTTTTTGTACTTCGTGTAACTCTTCGTTTTTGTAATATATAAATTTTGAGTGTTTTGCTATATTATAACTTAAAAATTGATGCCATTTATTTTGTCTGTAGGTACCAATTAATCTATAGCCTTGTTGCTTGAATTCTAATAGTGTCTCTCTATCTTGAAATCCAGACACTATATGCTTGTAATGTTGGTGCATATTATTTATCGCAAAGTACTTTAAGAACTCACATCTTGTAGGTAATTCAGCCAATCCGGAATTTGTTTCATCTCCATACCTTACATCAACATAATCTTCTTTGATTGTGTAAGTAAATTTGCTAGTCATCTTTTGTGGATGTAGCCATTCTAAACCTTTTTGAACTTGTATAAGAGTAGGCAATTCAAATCTACCATACTTATCAGCACCTCCGTAAAAAGGTTTTAAAAAAGAATTGTTAAAGTAAAACGGATACTTGGTCATAAGTGTATGATTTAATACAACAGATAATTTTGTACTTCCGGATCTTTGCAAACTAACTAAAATTATTTTATCGTTGTTATCCATTTATTTCCAATATAAGTTTAAGTTTTTCAGTTCCGCTTTTGTCTAATGTTTTTTTAACTTCTGAATGAAGTGGCTTGGGCCACTTACCAATATCTACCCAACAGTATCCTGCACTTTCTTCATTGAGGGTAGGTATAAATTCGTCTTCTACTATACAAGCAAAACTGTAATATATGAATTTTTTATCTTTGCTTCTAAAAACATCTATAGGGTTTAATTTAAGTATGCCTGGATATTCTGCTATTTCTTCTGTGAGTTCTCTATGTAAACATTCTAATGGTGTTTCATTTTCGTCAACCATTCCACCCCACAGACCCCAGGTGTTGTTGTTTCTTTTATTACTATTATTTCTTAACTGTAAGAGGCATCGCCCTGTGCTTTTTGAAATGAAAACTGCTCCTGCGCCTATTTTTACTAAAGCACCAGTTTCCAGAACCCTGGGTTGTACTCTCCTTCGTAAACGGATATCCATTGATTACTCACAAATTTATAACGTTTGTTTGTATTTAAGTTCTTTATAACAGGCACCGTACCTGAATATGAACTGGCATCGAATACAACTACCCAACTGGACGACGACTGACTGTATTGAATTATATCATTTTCTTGTGCATCTACTCCCCAATTGGGATATCCTGATGCTGATATTTCTTCGGTAATTAGATATCGTTGCCCATCAAACACAGGAGAAAGTGTGCCGTCTCCTGGATAATTTACTTGTGGATCAATAATTTTTGCTATGTCACTCAATGTTGTCGCTGGTAATGTGTCTTGGTCTATTGTAAATGTAAGTTTGTCTGCATCTGATGAATGTGCTGTAACTGTTCCTATTATGTCTTGTGTATGGTCTTCGTGGTCATTAGATTGTCTTAATTTTAAAATACTAACACTATCTCTAAGTTTACCATATGCATCTATCAAATCTTCATTCCATTTTTTAATTGATAAACTGTCCTGTGAAAGTAATTGTACGTCTGTTCCTGACACACCGATTCTATAATTACCTGGTGTTACAATAACACTGGCGGCATTTTCTATATCGCCAAAGAAATCATATACATCGTCATCGTAGCCTAACTCTTGTAAGTTATCTACAAGTTTTATGTCAGCAACTATTTGTTCTACTATTTCTTGTTTTTTAACTTTTGCTGGTGGATTTAACCAAATAGGTAAAGTAAATGTAAGTGATGAAATATCAATCTGCTCATCTACTCCAACAGGCTGTGTTCTGCTGGTCCATTGTAAATCTATAAGTTCGACTTCAACAATGTTTGTCCAATCTAACGGATTATTATTTGCTTGTATTTGAATTGTTGGATTAAACAATACAAGTATCTGTTCTAACAACTGCATTTTGGTGTCAGTGTTAGGAGTCCATATATCTACTTGCATTGTTAAATTATACGGTACTGGCATATATCTTTCTACAGTATATTGATTACCAGGTAACGTAGTGTAACTGTTTGTTTCTTTGTCAAATTTTCTTTCAGTTATTTGCTTCTTATCAACAAAGTTTGGCTCGTGTGTTCTATCTCTTGCTATTGCTAACTGCTGAATAGAACAAGCAATAAATGGTGTGCTATTAATCATATTCTCAGAGTTTTGTCTAAGTATATGTGCAACCATTCTGTTCATATCGGCATATCTAACAGGCACTTGATTGTAGTAAGGATCTTGTGTTCCTTTACCACCTTCTTTAACTTTAAAGTTTGCAAATATTCTCACAAACTGAAGTATGTACCTTCTTAACTGTTCGTCATACCAATATTTCATTCTTCTTCCATATCATCTATTTTGTTTCTTAAATCTCTAATGGCATCTTTAAACACTTCTTCTAATTCGTAAATTTCTGATTCTAATTTATTAGCCACTTGAAACACTCTTCTTTCTTGGTATTCGTCTAAAACTAAACCTTGTTCTTCTGCAAGTGTACCCAACTTACTAATAATCTCCATATGAGTATTTGCATATTTAATATCTTTGGTTATGCTTCTAGCAGTTTCTAATGCCTGCTCTTTGTCATAAAGTTTATTCTTCATTTTCTCTACTTTATCTGCTACTTCATATATTTTCATTTTAGTTATCCGTTTTAGGTTTTACAACTTTACTAACAAATTGCATTTCATCTATTGTACTACCGTCTGACTGTGTAGTTATGCTGTCGTTATTAATAAATGAACTTAAAATTCTATTAGCATTGTTCCAACTTTGTTTAGTATCGTCTTGTACTTTAACCCATCTAGTACCTTGTTTCTTAAATAATCTGTTTGGTGTAAAGTCTGTTCTTAGGAAGTAGTCATCATCATTAGATGAAACAGGGAAACTTTCTCCACTACCTACTAATGCTACACCATTAGGCGCACCTTCAACAGTTCCTATAATAGGCTTGTTGGGTAAATCTTCATTGATATAAAGGTGTGCACCTTTTTGGAATGATTCGTCATATGGAACATCATTTTCTGCTTGTTGCACAATAGCATCAGAGATATCAATCTCATCTTGGTATGTACTAATAGCATCTCTAAGGTCACCAATTTCTTCTCCAGTTCCAATAATATCTCTGTATTCTTGTGAATCTGTAATTGGTCCACACTTGACTCTCCACAAGTGAGGCCACCATCTTGGATCAAATCCTGATGCTGGTCTACTGCCATCTTGAACAACATAAAATCTATTAATTGCTTCTTCTCTGTCGTCCAGTAATAAATCATCTCTTAGATGAGGTAACTCAATTACATCACCTGCCATTAACTTTCTGCCCAAAGCATCTACCATACTTTCGATATGGAAATTTATAAACACAGTATCGTTGGATAAGAATAATCCAAACTGTGTCATATCAAAATCACTATCGCCTATATCGTAGGCTCCTCTAAGTTCATAAACATCTTGACTGTAAATTCTATCTCTGTTTTCTAAAAACAATAAATCTTGTATTACAGACTCTCCAGTTCTTTTATTACCATCACTGTCGTAATAGTTCAAAGGACTTTTCTGAGTATAGTCATTTCCATCTGATACATCTTCCGCAACACCCAAATACTTGTGAACAAATATTCCTGTGCCACCTGAGAATAGATGCTCACCGACTATTCTACTTGTAAAGTAGTAGTCGTTTGTCTTTTCCGGATTCCATAAACTTATTTTAGGCATAACACTATTTATCGTTCTTCGATTCTATTTTGTATTGACTTTGTGCCCAAAGGCATATATAATAACCATAACAGGAGAACATTTATGGAAACGACGATATTTGCATTCACTTTAATAGGTGCACTTTATTCGACTTACTGTTATAACAAAGGCTACGAACACGGACGTACTTTGGGTAAAGCGGAAGGCATAGTTGAGATAAGCGAATTCTATGCTGAAAAAAACGCATTTAAAAATCCTAAAAATATACTAGGATTTAAAAATTGGCCCGAATGGATCCAGTTTATAGTCAAAAATGAACTAGTAGAGATAAAAATAGTAGATGCCAAGAAGAAAAACTAAAACACGTTCAGTCTTTATCACAAAAGAACCAGAGTGGAAAACACTTAAACTTTTGACTGATGTTGCAGAACGAGAGAAAGCATTTAAAGAATGCGAGTACTTTGTTCGAACAGAGATTAAAAGTAAACAAACAGTTGCCGCGGCAAAGAATTGGATAAAGAACAAATCAGAGTGGGATAAGGAAGACATAAAACTTATCCTAGCAAATCCAGATTGGGCATTTACTGCCTGTGGCACTTCATTCTTTATAGAAGCCAAACTAGGATATCTAAGTGAAGGCTTCAAAAAACATTTGGAAAAACGTAAATTAGAATGGATTACAAGAGGCAAGACAGCAATTTTGGAAAAGAAAGAAAAGCAAGAGAAAAAGCAAGTCAAGATTGTTACTATCAAAGATAGAATGCAAGAACAGATTACAGACTTGCTGGGAGACTTTGAAGCATACTTGGATGATTTTATCTCAGGCGACAAAACTGTTAAAGATTTTGATCCATACAAGATGATGTTGTCGTATCAACCTGCTGTAAAGGCTAACCACGCCAAACTGATTGCAGAATCTTATGAGTGTGCTAAAGCAGAAGCAAAAGAAGTTGTTGAGTGGCAAGATGAAGATATCAAAGAAGGCTACAATTTTATGACTGTCAAAATGAGAAAAGACTATTTGGCATTCTTTGAAAAGATTGAAACTGCTTGTGACACAGTTATAAATCAAGCAAAGTCAAACCGTAAAGCAAGAAAGCCTAGGGCAAGAAGCAAAGATTCTATTATTAAAAAATTAAAGTATTTGGAAGCCTTCGGTGAGTTAGGATTGGCTTCTGTCGCACCCACAGACATCGTTAACTGCAATGAACTATGGGTATACAACACAAAGAATAGAAAGATAGGTGTATACCACGCAACAAGCAAAGACCCTAAAGCAATGAATAGACCAGGTGCAGGATTAATGGTCAAAGGCACAACTATACAAGATTTCGATGAAAAAGAAAGTGTACAAAAGACATTGCGTAAGCCAGCAGAGCAGATTAGCAACTGGACAGGTAAAGCAAAAACTAAATTTGCTAAAAGTTTCGACGAACTAACAACTACTGGTACTAAAATGAACGGTAGAATAAATGAACATACTATTTTGCTAACAACGTTTTAGATAAATACTTGTATGAGTTCATCCGAGACCAACAAAAATAAATTAATAACTGAAATCAAACTTCGTTTAGGCGACGGTATGGTTGATGTAGAATTAGATCCAGAACACTATAATCTTGCTATATCCAAAGCAGTTGATATATTAAGGTCTCGTAGTGACGTTGCAAGTGAAGAAAGTTATGTATTTTTATCTACTCTAGTAGACGTTCAAGAATACAGTTTGCCTGCAGAAGTACTAAATGTTAGAAAAGTTTATAGAAGAGGAGTAAGTTCCACATCAACAGGTGGCACTAACTTTGATCCATTTGATGTTGCATTCCATAATATGTATATGGTACAAGCAGGACAAATTGGCGGATTAGCAGTTTTTGATGCATTTGCTCAATACAAAGAAACATTAGGAAGAATATTTGGTAGTGAGTACGACTTTACATTTAATCCAAATACTAAAGTTTTAAAAATATTAAGAGCCATTAAACACGAAGAAGATATTTCCATTGGAGTATATAACTATGTACCTGAGGAAATATTGCTTAACGACAATTATGCGAAACCTTGGATTGCAGATTGGGCCTTAGCAGAATGTAAAATGATGTTAGGAGAAGCAAGAAGTAAATTCCCAGGCGGTTTACCTGGACCAGGTGGAGCAGTTACACTTAACGGTGATGCATTAAAACAGGAATCAATGGCTGACAAAGAAAGACTATTGGCGGCTATAAACAATATGGAAGAAGGAAATAAACATTTAGGCTTTGTAATTGGATAATGTCAAATAGAATAATCGGTTTAGTAGGATTTATAGGCTCGGGCAAAGACTCGGTAGCCACAAAATTGGTTGAAACCGGTTGTGTTCAAGAAAGTTTTGCAGGACCTCTCAAAAGTGTATGTGCAAGTATATTTGGTTGGGATAGAGAATTACTAGAAGGTCAAAGTCAAAAAAGCAGAGAGTTTAGAGAAACTATCGATTTATACTGGAGCGGCAAGTTAGGTATAAAAGGATTTACACCTAGATTAGCATTACAACTTATAGGAACAGATGTATTAAGAGACCACTTTAATAAAGATATTTGGTTATCAAGTCTAGAATATAGAATACTTCAACAGCATAAAAACCACAAGTGTGTAATCATAAGTGATTGTAGATTTGTAAATGAATTAGACTTTATAAAGAAACTAGGCGGCAAAGTTTATCACGTTATAAGAGGAAACATACCAGAATGGTACGATTATGCTGTCAAGGCAAATACTGGAGATCCTAAAGCATTGCACATAATGAATACCAATTATAGACACGTTCATTCAAGTGAATGGGATTGGGTAGGTTATGAATTTGATGACGTTATAAACAACAACGGCACACTGGAAGACCTTGATTCTGAAGTACTGAAAATTAACACAGATTACGTTGCAACAGAACAAAAACCACACCAAAACTTCGATTTAGTATAAAATCGGTTATTTATCATAATTTTTAAAAATTAGCAGTTCTGCTATATTCTAATACCGCACTAAAACAACAGATTTAGGTAAATAGTAGTAACATTAAAAATGTTTTTATTAGGAGAAAATTATGGCTACATTGACATCCCCCGGTGTTAGTATAACCACTACAGACGAATCGTTTTACACGCCGGCCTCACAAGGTACGGTGCCATTGCTAATTATAGCAACAAAACAAGACAAAAGTAATCCAGATGGCAGTGGAACTGCTTCTTTTACTACAGCCGCTGAGGCAGGTAAATTAAAACTGATTACAAGTCAAAGAGAGTTACTTCAGAGTTATGGAGATCCTCTTTTTTATTCATCTGGTGGTTCACAACAACACGGATCAGCAATTAATGAGTACGGCTTATTAGCCGCTCACAGTTTTTTAGGTATCTCTAGCAGAGCCTACATACTAAGAGCAGATATAGACTTAGGAGACTTAGCAGGTTCTGTTAATGCTCCAACAGTATCACCAACTAATGGTGCTATATGGCTCGACACACCAAATTCAAAATTTGGAATTAAACAATACAACTCAACTACAAGTAAATGGGACGTTGCAAGTTACACAGTACTTTCAAAAGACCAAATCGCTAGTAGCGGTGCACCAAAGGCGTCTGTATTACAGAATGGCTCTTTAGCAGTTGTCACAATGACAAGTGCTGGTGCGGCAAGTAGTTTGATTAAGTTCTATCTTAAGTATTCAGATACTTGGTATCAATTAACAACAAACGAAACAAGTTTCAAAGATGTTGTTAGCAAAGACTTCCAAATGGCAAGTTTCGCTTCATTACCAACCACACAGAACAGTGGTGGTGCTTTAGCAAACGGAGATTTATTATTCCAGTATGATACATTAAACAACGGTTCAAACATTGCCGTTAAAGTTTACAATTCATCAACTGGTGCATTTAGTTTAGTAAATCCAGAAGTATGGAGCAGTACGCATAACTATTTTACAACAAACGGTAATAGTGTTGCATCAGGCACATACATTGCAAACAGAAATCAAGACGGTGACGATGATCCTGTATTAGCAGGAGAATTAGAAATTTTAAGACATAATGGTTCTAGTACTTTAGTAGTACAAGGATCAAATGCTTTAACAGATACAGCAATAAGTTTAACAGGTCATACAGGTTCTACAGTAAGTATTATCGTAAATGACAGTCGAACATCAAGCAGTAACATCAATGTTCAGTTTAGAACAGACAGTGACGCAGACGGCAACGCAAGTGTTGATGATATGATTCAAGACTTCAACTCAGCATTCAGTACAGCATCAAGTGACATTGTTGCTTCTAATGTTGGCGGTAAAGTTACTTTAACTAGTTCAACAGGTAGAGATATCAGAGTTAGAGCAGGTAACGTTGGCGGATTTGGACCTACCAATATAAACATAACAGCAGGTATTTACAGTAACTGGAAAAATCCATCAAGTGACACTACATTAACTTATAGTGCAGACGCAAATGCCCCAACTGGAACATTAACAGATGGTAAACTATGGTACGATACTAGTAGTAATGTTGATATTTTATACAACAAACCTAGTGTAGGATGGACTTCATATAGCACAGACTATGACGTAAACGTAACAGCATCAGAGCCAACCAAGAAAGCAGACGGCGTAAGCAGTTTAGTAAACGGTGACCTTTGGGTTGATTCAGACGCAGTTGACCAACCAGCAATTTACAAATGGAATTCTAGCACAAGTGCGTGGGTTAAAGTTGATAATACAGACCAAGTAACAGGCGATGGTATTATATTTAAAGATATGAGACAATCACCAACATCAAGTTTAGATGCAGACGCAACACAGGCTAGCACTAAAGCAGTTGGAATATTGGCTTGGAACACTAGATATAGTGGTAAAAACGTAAAAGAGTATAAAATTGATTATACTCCAGCAGGTACAAACGTTGGTGACGTTTGGGTAACAGCAAGTGGAAACAAAAACGACGGTAGTATGTATAGTGGAAACGACGCAGTTAGACGTGTAGTAGAAACAAAAATGGCATCAGAACTTTCAGGTGACCAAGACATTAGAAGTGAAACTAACTTCTTTAATGTTATTTCTGCTCCAGGCTTCCCAGGCTTACTAGACGAGATGATTACATTAAACACTGATAAAAAAGAAGTTGCATTTATTTTAGCAGATGCTCCATTCACTTTAGACAGTAGTTCATTAAGTCTTCAAAATTGGGCAACCAATGCCAATAGTGCAGGTGAGAACGGTAAAGAAGGACTTGTTTCAAGTTCAGCCTATGCGGCAGTTCATTACCCACACGGTTTAACAACTAACTTAGACGGCACAAATGTTGTTGTTCCAGCAAGTCACATTGCTTTAAGAACATTAGCATACAATGACCAGGTAGCATATCAGTGGTTTGCTCCAGCAGGATTCAACAGAGGTTTAGTACAAAATGCTACTTCAGTTGGTTATGTTGCAGAAGCAACTAGTGAATTCCAAGTAGTTAATTTAAGTGAAGGTCAAAGAGACACTCTTTACGCAAATAAAATTAACCCAATTGGAAACTTCCCTGGACAAGGTCTAGCAGTATTTGGACAGAAAACACTAAATCCAAGTTCTAGTGCTTTAGATAGAATTAACGTAGCAAGATTGATTAACTACATTAGATATCAATTAGATATTGGTGTAAAACCATTCTTGTTTGAACCAAATGATTCTATAACTAGACAAGGTGTTAAAAGAGTTGCTGATAACTTATTATCAGAACTTGTAAGCCTAAGAGGTGTATTTGACTTTATCACAGTTTGTGACGAAACGAATAACACTACTGCAAGAATTAATAGAAACGAATTATACTTAGACGTTGCAATACAACCAACTAAAGCAGTTGAGTTTATATATGTTCCGATAAGAATTCAAAGTACATTAGGTCAAACAGGTAGTTAAGACTTAAAAAAGTTACAGTAGGAGTAACAATTAAAGCGGTACTTAATAGGTGCCGCTTTTTTTTGAGTGAAATAAGATAAATAATTGCATATATAAGAACATTTAAGTTCTTCCTAGGAGAAAAAGAAATGGCAGTAACAAAGGATAAATTCGGTGTACCAATTGATGGTAATCGTCTGGGAATCCTCCAACCAAAATTACGTTATAGATTTAGAGTCATAATGACGGGTTTTGGAGCCGGTGGTAGATCTGACGAACTTACAAGTAATGTTGTAAGTGTAACAAGACCTACATTAGGCTATGAAGAAGTAACCATTGACAGTTATAACTCTAGAGCATACGTTCAAGGTAAGCATACTTGGGAACCAGTATCACTCATTATAAGGGATGATATTACTAACCAAGTTTCTGCTTTAGTTGGACAGCAAGTTCAAAGACAGTTAAACCACTTTGAGCAAACATCAGCAATATCAGGATCAGACTATAAATTTGATATGTTAATTCAGGTATTAGATGGCTCTAACGCAGAAGCAACTGAGCAATGGGAACTAGAAGGTTGTTTCCTAATTAATACTAACTACAGCGAACACGACTACTCAACAAGTGAGCCAGTCACAGTTGATATGCAAATCAGATATGATAATGCTGTTCACGTTGCAGGGCCTAACACATTAGGCGGAAAAGTACAAGCAGGAGATCCATTCCCAATAGCGGCACCTTTACCAACTACACCTGGTACAGGCGTTTAATTTTAGACCAAGAGCAACTTAATGGAGTTCAGGTCTAGGCACAACATTAGCACAGGGGCCTATTTAGCAGGCCCCCGTCACGCCCAAACCCAATTAGGCACACATTTTAGAAACGGTGGCGGAACACCTCCCAGACAAAGTTTCGCATACTTCGTCAATGTGATACCTAACTATGGTATTTTAAATTTAGATATTAGCGAACATTTTAAGTTAAGCAACTTAATTAAAACTTTTCAGTTTCCGCAAATCACATATAGAAACCAAGTACTAAACCAATACAACAGAAAACGTATCTCTCAGACAGGGTTAGAGTATGGTAACTTGGCATTAACTGTTCACGATGATATTCACGACAACTGGATGAGATTTTTATCCGTATATCACAATTATCATTATATGGACGGTAGAGGATACTCTGAAGAACTAAACGGATTTAAACAAGACTTAGATACAACATTACCTATGGCAGACCAAAATGCCAGTAATAACGGATTATGGAATCCAGGCTCTGCAGGTTTAGACATACACAGAGACAAATATCTTATAGATAGAATAGACTTTTACAAGTACTCAGGCGGTAAAGTATCAGTAACACACTTTATAAATCCTACACTCAACAGTTTTACGCAGAGTGCTAATGATTATTCAAGCAGTGATTTACAAGAACTACAGTTAGACTTCAGTTTTGAAAAAGTTCTAATAAGTCCAGACTTCGAAGTTAAGATGGACGATTTTGAAAAAGAACGTTTTGCTCCTATATTCGATCCAGTTGGCAACTTACTTTTTAGACAAGTAGGAGGTTTAGACGGAGGTATAGGCGGACTGGTAGAAGATTTTATTGACGGTGTTACTAATGGAATAAATGATTTTATCAAAGGTATTCTTTTTGGTAGCAATGATAACTCACCAGGAGCAGGTGCAATTAAAGGTTTAAACAACGAGTCGCAGAAGGCAGTTACAGGTGCTCCTAGAACATCACAACAATTACAGCCGAGCAAAGGACTTGTCAATCCTGATGTAACAAGTGTCCAACCAGGAGATTATGAAGGCAGAGGTTTCTTTGAAAGGTTATATGACAGCACAATTGGTGCGGCAATACTCAGTGCAGGACAAATAGCAAACGATAGACTGGAAAGTGAATTTGCAGAAGCAACTGCTAAAACACAGAATGAAATCAAAGACAAATTGTTTGGTGGTTAATTATGTCAGAAATATTTAATAACTTTGGTGTAGACAGCAAAATAATTAAAAAGAATCACCATTATAAGCAAGTCAGTATTACAGGTGAGAAATTACAGGTACAAAAAACCAGTAAAGACTTATTAGACGAAAACTTTTTTAACGAACCTATCCCCAACATAAATCAAATGAATCAAACTATTGATACATTTGTTACAAATGGTTACTCTGAAAAAACAGCAAGAGCAACTGTAGAAACACTAAAACAAGGTACTCTGGAAAACAATAAACAACTCACAGACACTTACAACATTGTAAACAATACCATAGTACTTACAGAATTAGGCAAAGAGATTATAAATGCCAAACGTGATAAAAACGTTCAAATAGTAGAGAGTGCAACAACACCAACAGAAGTGTCTAATCTAATCAAGGGGTAACTTATGGCAAATAAATTTGCACAAGGTGTTTACACTCCTAAAAATCCACAAAAGTTTGTAGGTAAAAAGAATCCTTATTACAGAAGTAGTTGGGAATTAGCCTTTATGCGTATGTGCGATGACCACCCTTATGTACTCGAATGGGCAAGTGAAAACTTAAAAATACCATATCAAAATCCAATGACGGGCAAGTTTACGGTGTACGTTCCAGACTTTTCGATTAAATACAAAGACAAGAAAGGCAGTACCAAGGTTGAAGTTATAGAAATTAAACCAGGTGCCCAAACAACAATGGAGAGTGCAAAAAGTCAATCTCAAAAAGCAAGTGTTGTTTTAAATGCCGCAAAATGGAAAGCCGCCCACGAGTGGTGCAAACGTAAAGGCATACACTTTAGAGTGTTAAATGAAAGTCATATGTTTGCTAATGCAGGTAAAAGAAAAAGAAAATGACAAAAAGACTAGAAGAAGAATTTAATCTACCTCCAATAGAAGAGGTAACAGAAAAAGCAGAAGTAGTTGAACAAGAAGTTGTTGAACTTCCTGCTACAAAACAAGAAGTCGATGATGCTTTAGACCTAGCAGAACGTATTAACGAAGCATTGCCACAAGTCAAAGGACTTACAACTGCAGATGTAGAGTTAGATGATATTGCTACTAAGGCTTTGGAAAGTTATGAAGAACTTATGCGATTAGGTATGAATGTACAAGATGTACACGCAGGAAGAATATTTGACAACGCCGCAAATATGCTAAAAGTAGCATTAGACAGTAAAAGTACTAAGATAGATAAGAAATTAAAAATGGTAGACTTACAACTTAAACGACAAAAACTTGACCAAGACTTGGATCCAGAACAAGCAAATAACCCAAATCAACAGATTTTTAATAGGAACGACTTACTCAAATTTATCAACAAAGATGATAAATAAGTTTATACGGAGTTTTAGATATGACTAGAAATTTTAAAGAAATACTAAGCGAAAGTTTTAGTAAGACTATTGCATACAGAATTAAGTTTGCAATGGAGTGCAATGCAGATGATATGAACTTGTTAGAAAGAAGTCTAGCAAAATATCAATTTGAGAGTGCATCAGATTGGAAGAGAACTCCAATACAAAAGAACCCAATTGATTTTAAAAACAGACCTTTAGACGGTCCTGTTGAAGTATGTAGTACAGATGTTGTATTAAAATACCCAATCAATGAAAGATTATTAGAAGTACTATTAGCATTAGACTTTGGCATAAACCCAGAGCAAATCATAGTACAACAAGTTGATAGTCCTCGAACAAATGTTGACGAAGTAGAAGCAGACAGAATGGAAAACGATGAAGGTAGAACTGTTAGCCAAGAAGATGCAGAGTTAAACAAAGAGGAACAAGCACATTACGAATTAGAAAATGCTGACCCAAAAGCAAAAGGCGAAAGTTTAGGTTATGAAAAGATTAATCAAATATTAGTTGATGACCTAAGTTTATACGGAATCGAATTAAATCAAGAAATGATGAAAAAGATTCAAGCATTAAAGGACAGCAGAGGATCAGAGTATTACAGTTCATATCCTACAAAGGATGAACTTATGGGTGATAACTTAAAACCACTTATGGACATTCTGCAACGTCAACACAACTATGGTCCAGAGCCTAAGTATGTTGAAATAAATCAAGGATTGACAAAATGAGGATAGACGAATTTGACAAATCAATTACTGAAGAGCCAGCAGTAGATACTGCTACTACAACTTCAGATATTCCAGAACTAAGCGGTGGACAATTAGCGGCATTGAGAAAGTTAATGGGCGACGATGCTCAAAAAACAATGTATGCTAAAAGAGGAATAGAACACGCATTGGCAGGAAAAGCCATCCCATCAAACTTATCAGGTGCATTAAGAGAGCCGTTAAGTTTATTGCTGAGATATGTAGAAGGCGGAATGGGCGATGTTGCTAGACTTCAAAGACAAGACCAACAAATGCACAAGGATCAAATGATGAATAGTGCAGAAAATGATGAGGCACCTATCGAAGAAAAAGAAACTAAACATACATCTGCTTCACTAAACCTTGCTATTAACGATGCACTAAGAACAGCAGATGCAAGAGGTATTACACCAGAGATTAGAAATAGTTTTCAAGGTAAAGCAAAAGTTATGTGGAATACTGCTAAAGACACTGGACAATCTCCAGCAGAAACAGTAAACCAGGCTATATCTGCCGCAAGAGCAGAAGCAGAAGCCAAAAAAGATGCTAAAAAAGATAAAGAGAAAGAAGCAGAAAGAAGAGATTCAGAGAAACAATTAAAAATTAAAGCCAAGCAAGACTCAGATGATAAGCAAGTATCATCACCAACAACAGTTAAAGCAGAAAGCATAGAAGATTTCAATTTAATACTTCAGAAGTTATCAGGAATAAAATAATGAACCCGATGCCAGGCGAAGAATACAAAGGCATAGTAGACTATATGTTCACCGGTGACGATGGCAACACCGTAGACGGAGAAATTAGTTATACAGCAGAAGTTGTAGGTTCAGATGGCGATATAGATAACAATGGAGCAGGCGGCTTTTACGGTTTAAAAGTTATTCCAGACAGTTTAGAAGCACATTTTGATGAACTAGGCAGTGAAAATTACTTAGCAAAAATAGATGATGACTTTGCAAACGAACAAATCCTTCCAGGCGGTGACGAACACGATGAAGCATTAGCAATGGCACAAGAAGATGCTGATGAAATGTTTGCTGAAGCAGACATTGATATTCCTATGGAAAGCAACGAACTCACAGAAGCACCTATGCCAGACTTTCAATATCTTTCAACTATGCCAGTTGCAGACAATTTTTTGAGATTTGTACAAGCAACAAACAAAGATAGAGAAGAAAGACAAAGACAATCAGGTGGTTATAGCCTTCCTTCAATGCAACAAATAACAGACGAACAGCAGTTACAAAGAGTTTGGGAACATTTTTTAAATGAATTTGGTACATATGTAAAACAAGATGTACAAGACAAGTATTGGCAAAAGATTAAAGATAATGCCAAACAATTAGTAAATGATAATACTTTTGGAGGTATACCTCCAGAGTATAAAATAACAGATGAAGAACAATTTATTGTGAACTTTCTTAATAACAGAAAGTTTGCACACACAAAACAAATGATGAAAAGATTAGAAGATTTTATAAATTCTAACAAACAAGAAGGTTCAATAGAATCTTTACAACTATTCGATGAGAGTGTAGATATGAGTATGAATGAAGAACTTAACAGAGTAAAAAAATTAGCAGGTCTAGAAGAAGCCTGTGGAGGTTGCGAAGAACAAGAGCAAGGCGACAGCGAAAGTGTTCACTTCAGAAAAGAAAAATCTTCAGACACCGGATCAGTTAGCATAGAAGCAAGTGCAGATTCTATGGAAGAAATGAAACGTTTACTTGCCTTAATTGGACACGACTTACCAAAAGAAATGTCTCCACATTCAGATGGAGAAGTAGACAACGGACCAGACGGTGAAGAAATGGCAGAGCCTGTTGCAATAACAGTTACTCAACCAGAGCAAGGAGAAAAACCTTTTGATCCTTATGGTAATAATAAAAAAGCACTACTCAATTATTTAAGAGACAGTTACAAAAGCCAATAAATAACATTTATGTTATTCCCTGCTTTATGCAAATCCACGAGTCATAACCAATACCCTGGTGTGTTTCCGTTTGACAGCAACGACGATACCGATAATTATGTATTTAAAAATAAGGCAGTCCCCAATTGGGAATGGTTAGACAAAAAAGTCTCTTATACTTTGAACAGTCAAGGCTATAGAGCAAAAGAGTTCGATGATTGTGATTGGGCAAATAGTGTTTTGTTTTTTGGTTGCAGTTGGGTATATGGAGTAGGAGTCGACGATAGTGACACTATGGCATCTATGTTTACTGCCCAAACAGGCGTACCCAGTATAAATTTAGGAATGCCTGCTGTTAGTAATTGGTTCACTGTAAAAAATTGTGAGATACTATACAGAAAGGGTATAAAACCAAAAGCAGTAATAAACTGTATGACATATCCTACACGTTTTACATTGTTTAAAGATGACGACACACAAAGAAATATAGGTAAATGGTCAGTAGATGATGAGAGAATATTATTCGAGCAACTGTCACAGGATTATGCTACATCGCATTTTTATACAACTTGGTGTAAGCAATTAATTGATTCTTACTTCGATTGTCCTGTGTTACATTATTCAGTTGATGGAAGTCTTGCTACACATCTAAAAATTCCTTTTCTTATAGACATAGTAGGCGAGAAATACTTTTGGGACAGAAAAAATAGAGCGAGAGACACAGCACATCAAGGGCCTACTGTAAATCATAAAATAATTAAACACATAGTTAATGATTTTAACAGCAAAATACGGTAAATACTATTATGCCTAAAGGAACAGCAAATACAGAACTAATAAAGAAGCCATACAGTAAGACTCCGTATACTCCTGAGGAGATGGAAGAACTGACATTATGTTTAGATCCAAAGACAGGACCTATATACTTTATGCAGAATTTTATGAAAATACAGCATCCTACAAAAGGAGAGATGGCATTTGAACCTTTCAACTTTCAAAACTTTCTAGTTGATAACTATCATCAGTATAGATTTAGTATCAATATGTTACCTAGACAAACTGGTAAAACAACCTGTGCGGCAGGATACTTGCTGTGGTATGCGATGTTTGTGCCTGACAGCACAATATTAATTGCGGCACATAAACATACAGGTTCCAGTGAGATTATGACTAGAGTACGATATGCGTATGAAGGAGTTCCAAATCATATTAGAGCAGGTGTTGTAGAATACAATAAAGGTAGTGTACAATTTGATAATGGTAGTAGAATAGTTGCCACAACAACTACAGAAAATACTGGTAGGGGTATGTCACTTTCGTTAATTTACTTAGACGAGTTTGCATTCGTACCACCCAGAATAGCCAAAGAGTTTTGGACTTCACTATCACCCACACTAGCAACAGGTGGTAAGTGTATTATTACCAGCACACCTAATAGTGATGATGATACATTTGCTAACATTTGGAGTCAGGCTTGTAACACATTAGACCATAAAGGGGACGAGCAAGAGTTAGGCACAAATGGATTTAAAGCATTCAAAGTTCATTGGAAAGAACATCCAGACAGAAATGATGAATGGGCGGCAGAAGAACGTGGCAGAATTGGAGAAGAACGTTTTAGACGTGAACACGAATGCGAATTTATTATATATGATGAAACACTAATAGACAGTTTAGTACTTATAGATATGAAAGGCATAGATCCTATAGAACGTATGGGACAAGTAAGGTGGTACAAGAAGCCTAACAAAGACAGCATTTATTGTATAGCATTAGATCCAAGCACAGGAACAGGAGGAGACTTTGCCGCAATCACAGTTTTTGAATTGCCCAGTATGGAACAAGTTGCAGAATGGCAAAACAACAAAGCACCAATAGAACAACAGATGAAAACTATGAGACAAATACTCACAGAAATAAGAGATACTGGGTGTGATGAGATTTATTGGACAGTAGAAAATAATGCTATAGGTGAAGCCGCTCTAGTTGTTATTAGAGAAACAGGCGAAGAAAAGTTTCCAGGTATGTTTTGTAGTGAACCCAAACGAGCACCAGGACCTAGAAAGTCTAGAAAAGGATTCCATACCACAAATAGAAACAAAGTCGAAACTTGCTTAGAAGTAAAACGTTGGATTGAAAGCAGTAAATTAAAAATTAAAAGTAAAAACTTAGTCAGAGAACTTAAAACTTTTGTTAGTAGAGGTAATAGTTTTAGTGCTAAACCAGGTGAAACAGACGATTTAGTTATGAGTATGATAATAAATGCTAGGCTAATCAAGTATGTTGCTACATTTGACGAAGGTGTATATGACTCAGTAACATTGAGTTTAGGCGATTACGACGACGATGAAGGCGGTGATGAAGCACTTCCAATCTTAATGCTTTAGATAAATAGTTATATGAAAGTAGGAAATGATATATTTGATATTTTAAACGGATTAGGATTTCGTATTAAGATGTTTAACGAAGAAGGCAAAATTAGTACTGATGCAGAAGAGAGTACTAGATTTTACAGTGAAAGTCCTAACATAATGATATCAATCGAACCAGAAGACAATATTATAAAACTTGCTAGAGGCGGTGCCCACTCTGTAGAAGAAATGGAACCTATCAGAAAAAGAATTAAAGAACTAGCAGGCGATTCACTTATGAAGTTCGAGTACAAAATATTTAATAAAAATATTACACCAAAGGATCAAGCCTATCAAATTAAGAGAGAAACAATGGAAGGAATAGATGAATTAAGAAAACTAGCAGGACTAGAAGAATCAAAGCCTGACTTTTTAGATTTAGATGGTGACGGCGATAAAGAAGAGCCAATGAAGAAAGCCGCAAAAGATAAAAAGAAGAAAGACGAAGGCAGAATAGAAGATACTTTTGGAACTAAAACAATTGATAAACACGATAAGCCTAAAAAGGAAAAGAAAAAAGTTGAAGAAGGCTTTGGCAAATTATCAGGTTCAAGAAAAACAAGTTACCAACCATTAGACCAAGACGTTAAAATTGTCGTGAGACACAAGAAAGAAGTAGACGAAGACGTCAGAGGATCTAGAAGCAGAAACATCAGTAAGATTTTTATAGAACGTGCTGGAGAAAGATTTAAGTTTCCAGTAAATTCAATGATAGGTGCTAGAGCAATGGCACGTCATATGAGTAATGGCGGAGAAGTCCACGACACAATAGGCGAGCAAATTGTAGAAATGACTGGCAACCTATCCACAGTAAGACAATTTTTAAATGCTGTAAAGAGCAAAAACTTAATGAACGAAGAAAACGAAGAGTATGTAAAACTTGCAGTTGAAAATTTAAGTAACAGCAGAGACATACTTAAATCTTTAGCAGGTGCAAAAACATACACCAGAGCAATAAGTGAACTTGCAGTATTTTCACAAAACGAAATCATAGAAGAAGACAACGAAGACCTAATGAATTATTTCAAAGAGACATTCGTTGACTCTAGAATAGAAAGTGTATTAGGTACACTTAATAAATTTAATAAACAAAAACAAAATTTTGAAAGCAGAGTAAATGAAGAACTAGATACAACTGCTATTTCAAAAAGTTTCTTTAAAACACTTAATCCAGAATCCAATCTTACAGAATGGTTAACTGAAATGACTAGTATGGTACAAGGCGATAGTCTAAAATACTTACTACTCAATAGTGTTAGAAAGATTAAAAATAATGTATCTTTAAGCGAATTTGAAACAAACACAATCAAAAAAATTATGTCTGGACAAGGTTCGCAGATAAATGAAAGTATAAATGAAAGTAAAGAATTTACCGATTTTATAGAAGATTTGACTAAAGATATATAAATAATACTGTTAGATAATTAAAAACTTTTTTAAAAAATAGGTTGACATTTATCTATCTTGGCAATATAATTAAGGCAACAGTATGGAAAGTTTCCATACAAACAAGGCAAAATAGGAGAAAAATATTATGGCAACATTGGCTGAAATAAGACAAAAGTTAGCATCGATGGAATCAAAACCAGGCGGTAGCAACTCACAAATGGACAACGCAGTATATCCGTTCTGGAATATCGCAGAAGGTCAGTCCACAACACTAAGATTTTTACCTGACAATGACCCGGACAACATTTTGTTCTGGACAGAAAGGTTAATGATTAGATTACCATTCCCTGGTATAAAAGGAGGCGACTCCAGACCCGTTATCGTACAAGTACCGTGCGTAGAAATGTATGGTGGACAATGTCCAGTATTACAGGAAGTTAGACCTTGGTTCAAAGATCCAAGTCTAGAAGATATGGGTAGAAAGTATTGGAAAAAGAAAAGTTACATCTTTCAAGGATTTGTGAAAGAAGATGCTTTACAAGAAGATACTAAACCAGAGAATCCAATTAGAAGATTTATTATTGGACCACAGATATTTAATATTATCAAAGGTGCATTAATGGATCCAGATATGGAAAACATTCCAACAGATTATGTAAATGGAACAGACTTCCGTTTATCAAAAACAACCAAAGGTCAATATGCAGACTACAGTACTTCTAAATGGGCAAGAAAAGAATCTGCTCTAACAGAAGAAGAACTATCTGCTGTTGATACACACGGTTTACACGATTTAAAATCGTTCTTACCTAAGCAACCAGGAGACCAAGAACTACAAGTTATCAAGGAAATGTTTGAGGCAAGTGTTAATGGAGAACTATATGACCCAGAGAAATGGGGTAGTTTCTACAAGCCAGCAGGTATGCAACTGAATACTACAAGTGTTCAAAAAGCAACAGCACCTGCACAGGCTCCAGCACCTGCACCAGCAACTCCTACAACAAGTTCATCTACTAGCGAAGAATCCGTAGCCTCTGAAACTAGTAATGAAAACGTAGTGCAAAGTGTATCTAATCCAACTCCAAGTACTCCAGTAGAGGAAAATGCTTCTGCCAGCAACGGCAACAGTTCTACTGAAGATATTTTGGCAATGATTAGAAACCGTTCTACTGAATCTTAAGGAGGTTGTGCAATGCAAAAACCTTTTGATTTAAGTAAATTTAGAACCAGTGTAACTAAAAGTATATCAGGCATTAGTGCTGGATTCCACGATCCACAAGATTGGATTAGTACGGGTAACTTTGCACTCAATTATCTTATCAGTGGCGATTTCCATAAAGGAATCCCACTGGGTAAGGTGAGTGTGTTTGCTGGAGAGTCCGGGTCGGGTAAAAGTTTCTTATGCTCTGGAAGTTTAGTGCGTAACGCACAACAGATGGGGTGTCAAGTAGTTTTATTTGATTCCGAGAATGCTCTAGATGAGGACTGGTTGAAGGCACTAGATGTCGATACAACACCTGAAAAATTATTAAGAATTAGTGTGTCTATGATTGATGACGTTGCTAAAACACTTGGTGATTTTTTAAAGGACTACAAAGCAAACTATGGCGACTTAGAATATGAAGAGATGCCTAAACTTGTATTTGTAATAGACAGTCTGGGTATGTTATTAACACCCACTGACGTAGCACAATTTGATAAGGGTGACCTAAAAGGTGACTTAGGTAGAAAGCCTAAGGCTCTAACAGCATTGATTAGAAATACTGTTAACCAATTAGCACCTTATCCGATTGCTCTAGTGGCAACCAACCACACTTATGCATCACAAGATATGTTTGACCCTGATGATAAAATCAGTGGAGGACAAGGCTTTATATATGCAAGTAGTATTGTTGTAGCACTTCAAAAGTTAAAACTTAAAGAAGATGCAGATGGCAACAAAGTTACTGATGTTAGAGGTATTAGGGCGAAATGCAAAGTAATGAAATCTCGTTACAGCAAACCGTTTGAACAAGTTCAATTGAAAATACCTTACGACACAGGCTTAGAACCAATTAGTGGACTAGTAGATATCTTTGAAACAAAAGAAATATTTACTAAAGTAGGAAACAAACTACTTTATGTAAGTCCAGTAACAGGCGAAGAGCATAAGCATTTTAGAAAGCAATGGAATGATGCTGAGAAATTACAAATGGTAATGGACGAATGGGGAACTAACCCTAATAGAGATTACCACCCATTAGAAGATATAGATGAAGAAATTGACGAGGAGACTTTAGATGGACAATCTACAACTACTGAGTGAAACTTGGGATAGTGTGTCTATACACATAGACGCAAAACTTAAAGTCGAAGCCGCTGAAAATCTTGTTAGAGTATTCGAAGAAAATGGAATGCTCGATGCAGATGAAATTAAAATGTTCACAGACTGTGATAAAAATTTAAAAGAGGCATTGGCTTTATATCGTGAGGACTTAGGTCTTGACGAGGAAGAAGAAGACGAGGAATGGGACTAAATTATGGCAGGTTGGTACAACAAGGTAAATGATAGTTTAGCAGAAATAGTAAACTGTATTGATTACTATGAAAACGAACTAGCAGAAGCCAAGTTTGAATGTGGAGTAAAAGGTAATGTCGAAAGATTATCAGCGGCACTACCAGGTATTACTGAACACAGATTTAACCAATTGCAGGAAATAGAAGCAATCCTCGAACACCTTAACATTGAACTTAGGAAGACTAGAAGTAAGGTCTTCCGAAAGTTCCTTGAAAATTATAATAGACAATTAACAAGTAGAGATGCAGATAAGTTTGTTGACGGTGAAGATGAAGTGGTACAACTAACAAGTTTAGTAAACCAAATAAGTCTTTTAAGAAACAAATACTTAGGCATAATGAAAGGGTTAGATACCAAGCAATGGCAAATTGGTCACATTGTAAGGTTAAGAACAGCAGGAATGGAAGACATATCAGTTGGATAGTATTACAGTCAACGATTTGCAACAAGCAATCGAATACGGAATTGATTTAACAAAAACCTTTGAGGAAACAAAAGGGTTTGTTAATTACAAAGACGTTATAATATTACCCAGTGATATAGATTTCCAAACAGACCAATTAACAGACGGTTTAAAAGTTATCCAATATGACAACGAAGACCACGCAATAGATATTATTTACTCTGCAAAGGAATACAATCTATTACTAGTAGCAAATACATATTTAGAAAATCTGTTTAAACAAGCACTCTTAGAAAATTGCTTAGTGCTATCAACTACAGATGATTTAGATAAGTGGATATGGA